>ODAI012463503.1_pt1 | contig 33367 bp, 50 predicted proteins | sample 1539321 | NCBI WGS metagenome assembly ODAI01 (sample SAMN02144231, study PRJEB22623) | gut metagenome | biome: sheep rumen | host: Ovis aries | place: New Zealand
AACGGCATCGTGACCGTTCTGAACTTCATGGGCGGCTTCAAGTGTTGGGGCAACTACACCGCCTGCTATCCGACCAACACGGATGTGAAGGACTACTTCATCCCCGTGTCCCGGATGTTCGATTGGGTGGCCAACACCATGATCGTGACCTTCTGGAACGACCTCGATACCCCGATGACCCGGCGCATGGTGGACAGCATCGTGGACACGGCCAACATCTGGCTGAACGGTCTGACCGGCGAAGGCTACATCCTCGGTGGCCGGTGCGAGATGCTGGAATCCGAGAACCCCGACACCGCGCTGATGGCAGGCATCGTGAAGTTCCACATCTACATCACGCCGCCGTCTCCCGCCCAGGAGATCGACTTCACCCTGGAATACGACGTGAGCTATCTCGAAGAGGCGTTCGCGTAAAGCAAGGAAGGAGGAATCAATATGTCCAAGCAGCCTGAAGCATATATCGATTTTGAAGTCTACGAGAATAAAACGAACTTCATCGGCGTCGCCAAGGCGACGCTTCCCAACATCAACTTTCTGACCCAGCAGATCACCGGCGCGGGCATCTCGGGTAACGTCGAGGCTGTCCTGATCGGCATGGTGGACACCATGAGCCTGGGCCTTGAGTTCCGCAGCGCGACCGATGCGGCTGTCAAGCTGATGAAGCCCGAGAAGCACAAGATCGAGCTGCGCGTGGCCGAGCAGTACTGGAATACCACGAAGCAGGAGAAGGAGATCATGGCCGACAAATACGTCTTTGTCGTGATGCCTAAGACCTTTGCCCCCGGTTCCGTCGCCCCGGCCTCTGCTGCTGACACCTCCGGTGAGTACAGCGTGTACTACTTCGCCGGTTACAAGGACAAGAAGCTGCTGTGGGAGATCGACCCCTTCAACTACATCTGCAAGATCGGCAACAAGGACTACATGAAGGCCGTCCGCAAGGCCCTCGGCAAGTAATCCTGTCCGATCAATCGACGAAAGGAGAAGACCATGGATAACAACATCACCAACATCAATGGAATGCAGGAAGAAGAACTGGAACAGGCGAAGGCCGAGGCCAAGAAGGCCGAGAACCTGTTCAAACTGAATCTGAAGAAGCCCCTCTCCTATGAGGGCACCGATTACACCGAGCTCTCTTTTGACTTCGACAACCTGACCGGCAGGGACAGCCTCGATGTCGAAAGGGAGCTCGCCATGCGTGCTATTCAGGTGGCTGTGCCCGCCTTCAGCGGCGAGTACATCATCAGGATCGCGGCCAAGGCCTGCACGTCGCCTCTCGGCTCTGATGCGTTTGAGGCTATGTCCCTGCGGGACTACAATCGGCTGCGGGGCAAGGTCAGAAATTTTTTAATGGCCTCGGAGTAATGGTGAGTGACAACGGGGAATGGTTACGAACACAGGCGTTGATCATGGCGAAGAACTGGTCAACGCCTGTTTCTTTTTGGCTTTCCATCACTCTCCGTGAGCTTCGAGACTGGATTGATTCGAGCAATGAAACGCTCGCGAACATGAAGAATAACCGATGAGAGGAGGGCGCTGTTATGCCGAGCTTCAAAGAGTATCAGATGATGTTCCAGTTGAGCGCAACGACGAGCGGACAATTCCAGTCTGCTTTCTCCGGCGCTCAGAATCAAATCGCCCAGTTGCAGAGCAAAATAGACGCCCTCAACAAGCAGCAGAGCGACATCACGGCCTACACGAGACAGCAGGCGGCGGTGGATAAGACGAGGGCCAAGCTGGAAACTCTGCGGCAGCAGTACGACAACCTGAAAGCTGCCCAGGACAAGGCGGGCGGCTCCAACGTCGATCTTCAGAACAAGATGCTGGACAAGCAGCTACAGATCGACAAAACCAGTGCCTCCCTCGATCAGCAGACCCAGAAGCTTGACGCGATGGGAAATGCGCTTGACAAGGCAGGAATCGACACCGGCAACCTTGAAGGAGAAAGCGCCCGGCTGCAATCCGAGCTTGGGAATCTCAAAGAGCAGCAGGAGGACGTCGCCGATGCTGCCAATGACATGAGCGAGGGCTTGAACAATTCGGTCCAAGCTATGCAGGAAGCCCTTGTTGCCTCCGGGCTCGTGGACGTCCTGAAGCAAACCTATGAAGCCCTGAAGCAGTGCGCGGAAGCGTCCATCGAGTATGAATCCTCAATGGCTGGTGTCAAGCGTACAGTCGGCGGCAGCGACATGTTTATCTCTGACTTGGGGGAATCCTTCAAGGAACTGTCCACGCAGATCCCGATCAGCGCGGACGAATTGGCGAAAATCGCAACAACGGCCGGTCAGCTGGGCATTGCACAGTCGAACGTCGAGGAGTTCACCACCGTCATGGCACAGCTGGCCACGACGACAGACCTGACCGCTGATGACGCTGCAACGATGCTGGCCCAGTTCGCCAACATCACCGGAACCACCGAGTATGACAGGCTCGGCTCCACCGTCGCAGAGCTGGGCGACGCCACGGCGACCACGGCCTCAAAGGTCGTGCAGATGTCCCAAGGCATGGCTGCTGCGGCGAGTATGGCTGGCATGAGCGAGACGGACATCCTCGCCATATCCGCGGCTGTAGGCTCCCTGGGCATCGAGGCACAGGCTGGCTCCACGGCCATGTCCACCCTGATTACCACTCTGAACAAGGCCGTCGAAACCGGCGACGGGCTGGAAGATTTCGCATCTGTCGCCGGTATGACGGCGCAGGAATTCAAGCAGGCATGGGGCGAGGATGCGGTAGGCGCCATGGACGCCTTCATCCAAGGCCTGAACGATACGGAGCGCAACGGTAAGAGCGCCGTCGTCCTGCTGGATGAATTGGGAATCAACAACGTCCGTCAGACAAAGGCCATCCTCGGCCTCGCGTCGGCGGGCGATTTGCTGTCCAATACCGTTGACCAGGCGAACGCGGCTTGGGAAAACAACACAGCCCTGACCGAGAAGGCCGGCGTCATGTACGGCACCACCGAGGCGAAGTTGACCATGCTGCAAAATGCGGCCAACAATGTGAAGGTCGCAGTCGGCGACGCGCTGACCCCGGCCATCGGCGGCGCTGCTGAAGTATTTACCCCCGTACTTCAGGGCATATCTGAATTCATCGAGAAAAACCCGGCAATCGTAAAGGCGCTGACCACGGTTGTCGGTGTAATCGCTGGTGTTACTGGCGGCGTCCTGGCACTGTCTGCGGCCATGAAGGTGGCTGCTGCTGCCGGTGCTATTATGAGTGCTGCCATTCCCGGCCTGCCCGTCATCCTCGGTGTGACCGCTGGCGTCGCCGCCCTCGCTGGTGGCGTGGTTTATCTTTCCTCTGTGCTGGGCGACGCAGGAAAGAGCTTTGAGGATTTGGACGCTGAATACGACGATCTTATGACCCAGTTCGAGCAGCAGCAGGAAGTCCTTGACTTGGCTGATCAGTACAGGGAATTGAGCGACGAGCTGGGCATTACCCGCTCTGCCATCAAGGATATTCAGAAAGCCGGTAGCGTCGGCATCCACCTGTCTGCTGAAGTGGCACAGTCGGGCATGCTGACCGCTGATGACTTCCTGGACAGCACCAGCGTACAGCTAACGCCCGAACAAGCCAGCTACCTCGCTGCCTCTGATTTCATCCCGGACGGCACCCTGATTACCCTGACCGCTGAAACCGGGAATACGCTGGCCGCTGCTGGTTTCCTTGACAATCAGAAGGTGCTGCTGACCGCCGAGGCAGCGAACCAGCTACTGGCGGCGGGCTACCTCGACGATGATACCCTCGCGCTGTACGCGGAGCAGGGCAACTACATCGAGGGCAAGGGTTTTGTCACTGACACCGAGATCGAGCTGACGCCTGAAGCTGCTGCCTACCTCGCGAGTTCCGATTTCCTCGAAGGGAGCTCCGTACAGCTGACCCCGGAAGCTGCGGCGCTTTTGGAGGCAAAGGGATTCCTGACAGGCACCGAGGTCGCGCTGTCTCCGGAGGCTGCTGCATATCTGGCGGCTGAAGGATTCCTGACCGGCACGGATGTAAAGCTCACTGCTGAAGCTGCTGAAAAACTGGCCGCTGCCGGTTTCCTTGACGGTACTAACGTGACGTTGTATGGACAGCCCGCAGAGGACGGTAAGGTTGCCCCTGAAGACCTTGTAGACGGTACGACCATCACCATTACCCCTGACCTCGACCTGGATACGTTGACCTCAAAGCTGACCCAGCTGAAATCTGATATTTCCGGGGTCGGCTCCGATCTTTCCAGCGCCCAGGAAACGCTCACCTCTCTGCAAAGCCAGTACGATCAACTCAACCTGAAAATGCTGGCGACCAACGACAAGAAGGAGAAATCCGCACTGTCGGCAGAAATGGAAGAGCTCAACGAGGCCATCACCGAGCAGAAGGGCGTCGTCAATCAGCTGCAATCGCAGTATGACGACCTGAATGCGGAGTATGAGGAAACCGACGCTGTTGTTCAGTCCCTCAACGAGAAGGAAGCCCAGCTGGCCGACATCAAGGGTCAGCTGGCCGCTGCATCCAACGGCGTCATCAGTGCTACCGAGGGTGAGACCGAGGCATTCAATGCCCAGCTGGAAACGGTGGAAGCCCTCGCCGCTGCGAAGCAGGCAGAGCTCCGCGCACAGATTTACGATAACGCAACTTCTCAGGCGAAGAAATACGCTGATGCTGTAGCTGAAAACAATGATCTCATTCAGAAACAGGCACCATGGATACAGCAGGTAGCCGGGGCGGAAAAGTATCTCGGCATGAACGCTGAACAGGTCAATGCCGAATACAAGCGGATGCTTCAGGCATACGACCAGATGGCTGCAAGCGAGACCTTTAACCCTGCCAGTGAAGAAGCTCGTAATCTGATGCGGGAAATCAACGCTTTGGACGACTTAATGGGTGACTATTTCGGAGACCTTTCTGAATATGCGGATGGCTCCGTTTCTTTGTTTGACAGCTTCGGTGACTACGAAGTCAACGATGATATGCTGCAATACAACATTCAGCACATGAATGAAATGGTTGCCCAATACGGAGAACTGATTGCAGGAAACCAGGAAACCATTGATGGATTCATCGAGAACATTGTTAATGGTGTTAAAAATGGGAGCATGTCAATCGAGGAAGCCGAAGCACTGATTAACCGTCTCTTTTCTTCGACGGAAAACGGCGCCGAGCTGGCTGCTACTGCAATCGAACAGGTCAATGCGGCGCTGGATGACAGTGGCGACAGTGGCGAAAACGCCGCAGAAGGAATGGGCGAGGTTACTTCAAGTGCGCTTGAATTGCAGAATGCCATTCAGCCGATCATAGACAAAATGACAGAGCTGGGTGAAGCCTACGATGAAGCGTACAAGAGTGCCCTCGACAGTGCCAACGGACAATTCGAGCTGTTTGAGAAGGTCGGAAATATAAAGATCAGCCCGCAGTACGTCAATGACGGCGAGAACTCCATGCGGGAGGGGCTGGAATCCCAGGCCAAGTATTGGGAGGAATACTCCCAAATGCTCGAAAAGGCGAAGGAGCTTGGTGTTGATTCGGGCATACTCGGCGAGCTGGCCGATGGCACCGCCGAGAGCGCCGAGACGCTGAAGCGCCTGACCTCCGAGAGCACGACGCCTGAAGACATCGAAGCCCTGAACGCAGCATATGAACTCGCGCAACAGAAGCGGGAGGAGTTCGCGCAAACTGTGGCCGAGATTCAGACCAATTTCTCGGAGACCATGGCTTCCCTTCAGGAAGAAATGGCGAGCACGATTGGTGAGATGGATTTTTCGAGCGAAGCAGCAGAAGCAGCAAAAAGCACCTTGCAGGCCATGGCCGACGCTGCTGTTGCCATGGTGCCTACCGTCCAGGCGGCTTTTGCGAAGATCGCGGCAGCTGCGCAGGCAGAGCTGGATAAGATCCACATGCCTAACATAAGTGTGCCCGGTGGAAGCGGTGGCACAACAGGTCAGGCAGCGACAGGTACAAGCAACGCTCACCCCGGTATGTACATGGTCGGTGAGATGGGCCCGGAGCTGGTGATGATGAACGGCGGCGAGCAGGTGTTTACCGCAGCGGAAACCACGGCGATTCTGGCGAACGCCAGTAGACAGGCCCAGAACACGCCCATATCGGCGAATTCCAGCGAAACCGGTAATCAATTTGTGCTGACGCTTTCCCCCTCGTACAACGTCAGAGGAAACGCCAATCCTTCGGAGCTTGAAAGCATGCTCAGAGCGCATGATTCGGATCTCATCGAGACCGTAAAAAACGTGCTGGCTGATATGGCAATTGACAGAGCAAGGGGGGCTTATGCATGAGCACCTATACGACGAAGCAGGGCGATATGTGGGATACTATCGCCCTTTCCCATTATGATACTCTTGACGCTATGTCCGCCCTGATGTACGCGAACACGCAGTACATCGGAACATACATCTTCCCATCAGGAATCGTTCTCAATATTCCCGAGATCGACGATGATAGCAAGATTCTGACTTCTGATCTTCCCCCGTGGGTCCAGGATTCCGAGGAGGCTGAAGAATAATGTCGAATCCGATTCTTTATCGTTTCACAGGACTTATTAATCCATTCCTCCCTGGTGGCAATTCCGACGATGAGCACAAGGGAAAGATCGAGGACATCAGCGGGAAAAAACCGGAGAAAAACTATACGAAAGCGGATAAGACCGTCGCACGGGCAGCGCAGCTTTCGGTGACGTTCAACAACACGGATATTTCGTCTGTTGTCAATAAATATCTGATGTCGTTCAGTTTCACCGACAACGAAGAGGACGAAGCCGACGATCTTCAAATCAAGCTGGAAGACAGGAATGGTACATGGTTGCAGAAATGGCTTCAGGACTTCATCGAAGATTCTGCCGGTCCGCACTATGTCACCAAATCAACATCCCCTACTGTGAAGGTCAACGATACCCGCTTCGGGATCTACAACACAGTATCCGCAGGCACAAATTCCTATGAAGGGGCTGTCTGCCAGGCATACCTGAAATCTCTGAAATTCCTTATGACGGACATCAAAGTGAAGGTTGGGGCTGACTGTGTTACTGCCATCAAAGCATTTCAACAGGCCAATAAGTTGAGCCCTACCGGGAAGTGCGATAAGACGACATGGAAGAAGCTGACCACAGCCGCGAAAGGTAAAACCATTCCCGCCTACAACTACAACTTCAAGGCCCTGTCCAAGCTGACGATTCGGAAGAATATGAACACCCGCGCCGCAAAGGTGTGTACCATGCCAAAGGGTAAATTCGGGGTGGTGCTGTCGAAAAAAGCCAAGGGATGGTACAGGGTAAAATATGATGGTAAGACTGGATATTTGAAAGCGTCGTCTCTGAAACTGTCTTCGGTGGATACGACGACCAAATCAAAGACCGGCACCAAGCTGAAACGGACCCAGATTACTGCAAAGATCAAGATGCCCATAAACGGAAAGCTCTACACGCGAAATGTGGGGCTTTTTGAATTGGATGACGTGAAGGCCTCCGGCCCTCCGTCTGTCGTCGTGATTAAGGGCACGTCCCTCCCCTACAACGGCATCCGCTCCACCAAGAGTGATAAGAGCTGGACAAGTACCAGTCTGAAGAAGATCGCCTATCAAATTGCAAAATCTCATGGCATGGGTCTGTTGTGGGACTGCAAGAAGGACAAGACATTTACCCGCGTAGAACAGACAGATCAGACAGACATCGCCTTCCTTAAGAAAATCTGTCAGGATGCTGGATGTGCCTTGAAGATCACGAATAATAAAATCGTGATCTATGATCAGAGCAAGTATGAGGAATTGAAGTCTGTAGCGACCATCACTTTCGGTGACAAGTCCTATATCAAATGGAGCTTAAGCACCGGCGAGGGCGAAACCGAATACGATATGTGTACTGTGAAGTATACCAATCCTAAGACAGGCAAGTCAATATCTGGCATCGCAAAAACAGACGAGTGGAAGAAAAAGGAGAAAGAACTCGCAGAAAAGGAGGCCGAGAAAGAAGGCAAAGATGATGATGACGATAAGGAAAAAGACAAGCCGGAAGTGCTTGTAATCCGTAACGAGAGGGTAAACAGCATAGCGGAAGCCAACGCACTCGCGGAGAAGCGGCTGAAGCTGGCAAACAAATTTGAACGGAAGGTCACACTCACGTTGCCGGGTAACCCCAACTATTGCGCAGGCCTTACCATGCAGCTTAAGAAATTCGGCTATTGGACCGGAAAGTACATGACATCCAAGGTCTCGCACAATATTACATCCAGCGGATATACGACTACGCTGACGCTGCGAAGGGTGAGTAAGGTCGAGACATCCAATTCCGCTGGCGGCAGCAACGACAATCCGTTCCTGTCCGGTGGTTTCCTCGGTGGTAACATCGACATCCAGGCGATTATCCAGCGATTGAGAGCTCGAAACTGATGACAGGAAGGAGGTGCCTATCATGCAGAATTCAGGAACTATGATCCGGGTTGGTGTTGTGTCTGCTGTCAAACCGGATGAAAACAAGGTACGGTGTTTTTTCCCGGATATGGATAACGTGATTTCTGACTGGCTGTATGTCCTTCAGCATCCGGCAAGTATCGCTTCCATAGCATTGAAAACTGACAAGGCAGGCAAACACAGCCATGAGATTCCGGAACATAATCACTCTGCAACAGATAGCATGGTTGGATTGAATACTGATGCTGCTGGTACTCATAATCACAGCATATCAGAACACAATCATTCTGCCACAACTGGTTCGGTTGGTTTGACGACACGTACAGTCAACGAGCATTTTCATACCGTTGATAATCATAATCACACCGTGGAAATCGGTAAAAGTTCTTTGGTGACCGAATCAGCCGGCGAGCATTCTCATTCCATTGCTCTCCATAATCACACGGTGGAAATCGGCAATACCGCTCAGTCAACCGAAGAGTGCGATGAGCATCAGCACGACATACCAGAACACAGTCATACATGCGGTTCATGGATGCCCGAAGTCAATGATGTGGTTTTGGTATTGTATCCTGACGGAATGAGTATGGACGGCTATGTACTGGGGGCGATTCCATGACCATAGGTACTTTTGGAGATGTGGTCTTTTCTGTGAGTTCCAAAAAGGTGCAAACCTTTAATAGCATGAGCTGGAAGAAGTCGTATAAATACGCTACCCACAACATGTTCGGCAGAAAGGGCCTGGTCGAATACACCGGCATGGATCCGGACGAAATAGAGCTGGATATGGAGTTTTCTGTTTTTACCGGTGTAAATCCGATGAAGATGCTCAAAGCCCTTGAAAAGATGGCGAAGAAGCACAAGATCGCCAAGCTGATCATTGGGCATGAGGTGATCGGGAACAGCTGGGTGATTACCGGCATTCAGATTGAATCGCAGACTTTTTTCGCCGATGGAACCATGATGACGGCATCGGTGAAGGTGAGTATCAAGGAGTATTTGGAGGAATGAGCCATGACGTATACGATTGATTGTAGCAAGGGCGTGGCGCTTTCTCTGGCACCGGCGACGCATGTTGACGAGGTAATCCAAGGCATCTTTATCCTGCTGAACACCTACATCGGAGAGGTGCCGTGCTTTCGCGAGTTTGGCATAGACCCGTCCTACAAGGACAAGCCGATTCCGATAGCAAAAGCCCTGTACGCTTCCGCGATCACCGAGGGAATCGAGAAGTACATCCCCGGCGTTACGGTAGAGCAGATAACCTTCGCACATAATTCCGACGACATAACCACCCTTCTTCCGAAAGTGGAGGTGACCATCATTGAGCAGGATTAACAGCGATTACGAGTTTGTATCGTATGACGTCAATAAGATTCTGGCTGACATGATAGCCCTGTACGAGATGATCACGAACCGAACGATGCAGCCCTCCAGCCCGGAGCGGCTGCTTCTTGCATGGTTCGCCGCGGCGTTTGCAGAAGCGAACGCTGCCGTCAACTACGCAGGGAATCAGAACATCCCTTCCAGGGCAGAAGGTGAAAACCTTGACGCCCTCGCCCAGCTGTTCTTTATGACAGACCGGCCCGACGCTACGCCGGCCACCGTGACGATGCGCTTTCATATCAGCGAGGCGCAGACGACGGCCATCCTCATTCCGAAGGGGACGGAGGTGTGCGACAGCGACGGTTCTGTGGTCTTCGCCACGGCCGTGGACGCCTACATTGCCATAGGCGATACCTATGTCGATGTCAGCTGTGAATGCACCGAGGACGGAATTGTGGGCAACGGGTACACCGCTGGCCAGATCAACACCCTGGTGGATGACAGCATCTTGTATTTCGACCATTGTGAGAACATCGACGAATCGGACGGCGGCTCCGATGTCCCTGGCGATGATGAATTCTACGATCTCATGGTGGCCAGCGAGGACGCCTACTCCTGCGCAGGCGCCCGTGGTGCGTATGAATACTGGGCCAAATCCGTTTCGACGGAGATTTCCGATGTCGTGGTGAATTCGCCGACGCCCGGAACCATCTGCATTTACGCGCTGATGGACGATGGCTCCATTGCCGGCAGCGAGGTGAAGTCCGCAATCCTCAACACATGCAGCGCGGACAGTGTTCGCCCCCTGACTGATTATGTCACCGTCGAGGATCCGGAGGTGGTCACCTACGACATCACTCTCACGTATTATCTGTCCGAGGAATCCACCGAGAGCGCCGCCGATCTGGAAGCCGCCATCGAAGCCGCCGTGGATGAATACGTCACCTGGCAGAGCGAGCACCTGGGGCGCGACATCAACCCGTCAAAGCTGATCTCCATGATCGTGGCTGCTGGGGCCAAGCGCGTCGTGCTGACTTCTCCCACATATCAGCACCTCGAGGATGGCCGGGACATTCAGGACGTCGAAACCCCTCAAATCGCAGCGGTGGGCACGATCACACTGACGAATGGGGGCTATGAGGATGAATAACACGGTCACCAAGGAGATGCTTCTGCGGACGGCTCCGAGCGTACTCATGAACGACGCCACGATGAAGCCCATTGTGGAAGTGCTGGCAGAAACCATGTCGAATCTCTTTGGCAAATGCTTCTATCCCACCATACTTTCCCGGATTGATGAATTGCCCGAGAGCCTGCTGGATATTCTGGCCAAGGATTTCAAGATCGAATGGTACGATTACAACTGGGGCATCGAGGCAAAGCGGAAGACCATCAAGGACAGCTTCTACGTCCACCGGCACCTCGGCACCGTAGGCGCGGTCAAGCGCGCCCTGACAGATGTATGGCCTCCGTCAACCGTTGAAGAATGGTTTGAGTACGGAGGCGAGCCTTTCTATTTCCGTGCCATCCTGGACGCTGGCGACACCACGGAGCCGATTCATGTTGATTCAGCGCTGGACGCCATCATGTTCTACAAGTCGGCCCGCTCCCATCTTGAAAGCAACCTTCCTATTGTGCGCGTCTCCTTCGGCATCAGCATCCAGACGGATCAAGCCAATAGGTTCTACCATGTCCGCAGCAGCGGCACGAATCCCCGATATATGACGCACGGCAATCGCTCCAATGAACAGATCATAATCGAGGACAAAAGCGCCCCTGTTAAGTACCACAATCCATTGACGGGGCAATCTACAACCGGCACATATCCCCGAGTAGTGACACACGGAAACAAATCCGACGAGGCCGTTATCATTGAGGACAGTTCCCCGTCTGCCGCTTACCATCCGCCCGTCACAGGGCAGGCCACGGCTGGAACACATCCCCAAATTGCAACGCACGGCGACCTGGATGCTGACGGCCTTTCAATGGGTGTCACATCCCATGAATCTACCTACAGGGCCCGTCCATGTGGGACATCTAACAATTCACTTGCATAGGAGGTGAGAAAATGCTGACTGCCCAAGCCTTTGCTGATTTCCGAAGCTTCATTCGAAAGAGAATCGGAAAGGCACAATACCGCGTCGGTTCGACGTGGTATGATGCGCCGATTGTGGAGACTGTCATCACGAACGATGGCACCGTTCGGGTGAAAAGCCAGATCGCCCACGGCGCTGCATGCACCATTGCCGAAGTGAGGTTGCTCAACACGGAGAACGCTGTGTGGGCTACCAAAACGATTACGGTTGTGATCGAAACGGCAACGACCAACCTTTTGCAATGGTTTGACTTCAAGGTAACCGAAAGCGAGGTGAATTGAGAATGTATCCTGTGACTATCTGGGTCGATGAAACGGATGAATTTGAGGACCGGTTTACCGAAGCCATGAACGACGACGGTACAATCACTCACAAGAAAGTGCGCGGTACAGTCTTTGTGGAGGGCACTCCGCAGGACGCCGCGCACTTCAACAATCTGGAGAACGGCGTCTATGATGCCCACGCCGCGACCGCTCTGCTGGTGAACGCGCTGCGTCAGGCGGGATGGCGCATCGAGGCTTTGGAAAAGGCCACGGTGCAGGAGACCGGCACCGTCACCCTGACGAACAGCCAGTCCTTCCCGTTCAACAACTCCATCAAGACTGTTCCGCTGGCGAATGTCAGGGACAATCTGTACTACGTCGTCGAGATCATCTCCGTGGTTCCTGCCGGGGGCGGCAATGCCGGGGAGATCGTGGTTTCCGAGCGCCAGGTCAACGGTTTCAAGATGGCCTTCACTGGCAGCGCGTCCAGCGTTGCCGTAACCTATGCTGTGATTGGAGGGTATGACAAATGATCGTGATTGAGAAGAACGTCGGCGCCAAGATCGACTATGAGGTCACGGGCCAGAAGATTTGCTTCGACGATGACCTCACCATCAACCTGAAGAAGCGCGAGGAAGACTGGGCTGTGCACATCGACGTTTGCTTCGACGCTGACGGCAACCTGGTCGTTGGCACCGCTGCCGGCCGCGCCTATGTCGCAGAGATCGATATTCCCGCGAGGGAGTACATCTACCCCGAACTGGTCGAGGGCGAGGACCCCGAACCGCCCACGCCCGTGCCCCTGGACATGGACAAGGTAACGCTCAGCCTGTGGGCTGTCGAATAAAAGGAGGGACACATCATGTCGAATTTCGATCTTTCCGCGCTGGCCCTGAAGGCCGTCTGCCCGAACAATGAAATCCTCTATGATGATAAGGGCATGCCCAGTATCATGGTGAGGATTCCCAAGATGACCTATGCGGAGCTCGGCCTCGGTGCCTCCACCGCGACCTTCCCTGCCTTCATCGTGAATGGCCAGGAGGTGGATGAAATCTACATCTCGAAGTATCAGAATATCGTCCAGAACGGCCGCGCCTACAGCCTGCCCGGGCAGGACCCGAAGACCAGCATCAACTTCGATTCCGCGCTCGCGGCCTGCACCGCGAAGGGCGCTGGCTGGCATCTGATGACCGCGTTCGAGTGGGGCGCTTTGATTGCTTGGTGCGAAAACAACGGGTTTATTCCGCTGGGTAACAACAATTACGGCAAGCATGCTTCCGAATCGAACTATGTGGCAATTCCGTCCAACACTCCCGATGCTGGATATTTCGCCAACCACACTGCGACCGGCACCGGTCCACTGACATGGAGCCATGACAAGACGCCTTCCGGTATCATGGATCTGTGTGGAAACGTCTGGGAGTGGACTGGCGGCATCCGCTCCGTCAAGGGCGAGCTTCAGATCCTTGTGAACAACAACGCGGCCGATGGTGACAACGCCCAGACCGCCGCGGCCACCACCTGGAAGGCGATCAAGGCCAGCGACGGCACGCTGATCGATCCGGACGGCACCGGCACGACTACCGGCTCAGTGAAGATGGATTACGCCAGTTCCAAGCTGACCTACGATACCACCATCTCCGACAGTGCTCCTGGCGAGCATAGCTGCCAGTTCACCGCGATCACCTTCAGCGCGAACATCTCCGATGCCGCGAAGAGCCTGCTGATCGCCCTGGGCATGGCACCGAAGACCGGCACGATCGTTCCCTCCTCCAACCAGACCGTCTACTGGAACAACAACGAGGCAGAGCGGACCTTCTGCCGTGGCGGCAGCTACAGCGGCGCCGGCTACGGCTTTGCTTCGTTCAGCGGCAACAGCTCCCGCACGAACGCCAACGTCATCATCGGTTTCCGTGCCGCTTATGTGAAACTGCCTACTGCTTAACTGTGTCCTGATTCCCCCGCGATAGCGGGGGCGTCTCTCCTTCCCGCCGAAGGCGGGAAAATTTTTTGCCAAAATTGCGATAATCGAAATTTTCTTTCAATTCCGAGACGCCATGAGAAAAAAGTCGTATAATTGCGACAATTCCACGACGGACAGGATGTGTGCCGAATGGCCGAGGAGTTGATGATTCTCCAGAAGATCATGGATATGATGGAGTACGCCTACCCCGCGCTGGCTCAATATCCCAAGTCTGAAAAGTTCGCTCTCGTGACCGACATAAAGCATTGCATGGATGCCATGCTGGAACGCTGCATCGAAGCGCAAAAGCATTACTACAAGAAGAACACCCTGCAAATGCTGGACGTGGAGATCATGAAGCTGCGGGCATACCTTCGCCTTTCCCACACCTTGCACTTCCTCCCAACGAAGAAGTACGAGGTGTGGTCTGGCAAGGTCGTGGAGATTGGCAAGATGCTCGGCGGCTGGCTGAAGTCCGTCAACGGCCAGCCGAAGACATAGGGTACTGATCATGTTTGCGGACCTTCTACCGTGGCGGCAACTACAACAACACCGGCAACGGCTTTGCTTCGTTCAACGGCAACAACTCCCGCACGAACGCCAACGTCAACATCGGTTTCCGTGCCGCTTTACCTCACAAGTCAGATATTGTAAGCTCATGGGCTTGCTTTCAGCACCGAGGTGTAAAGGGATCAGTTTCCTCGATCTACGCAATGTAGGCAGAAAAAGAATCGGCTGCGAAGTCCGCTCATGCTGACACGCGCAGCACCCGGAGAGGCAGTATGGACAAGTATCAGCATGTTTTCGATGACTTCATCCAGTTTGAAAACCTGTATGACGGATATCTGCTTGCGCGTCGAAACAAACGTTTTAAGCAGGAGATACTGGCCTATACTGCCAACCTGGAGGAGAACCTAATCGACGCACAAAACCACCTGATCTGGAAGGATCTGGAGGTCAAGGGAATTCACTCGTTCTATGAGTATTTCCCAAAGCGGAGAATCATTCATGCGCTCCCGTTCCGCTATCGCGTGATGAATTGCGCGGCCTATCGGGTGCTGTGGCCGATTTATTCCAAATCATTCTACGAGCACTCCTATGGCTCTATTCCGTATCGCGGACAGATCAAGGCCGTGCGTCAGCTGCAACAATGGCTTCGCCTGGTCACTCGAAAGCCCGACAAGTGGTACATAGGAAAGGCCGACGTCGCCAAATTCTTTTTCCGTGTCCCCGTGGATGTTCAGCTGAGGGAACTCGGAAAGCCCCTTGATGACCCAGACATGATGTGGTACCTGGAGAAGATGATTCGTGCCGATGGCCGTCCCTTCGGCTTGCCCCTGGAAATCTCAGACCCTACGGACGCTGACCTGGTGGCAGGCGTGGGAATGCAGGTCGGCTCTCTGATCTCACAAATGACAGCCAACATCGTAATGACGCCGCTCGACCATTATGTGAAGCGGCGGCTCCTGGCTCCGTACTACCTTAGGTACATGGACGACATGATCGTGCTGGCACCGTCGAAGGAGCAGGTGTGGGATATAATCCACAGCATGGACGAGTACATGCAGAAGAACCTCGGGCTGCAGCTGAACAACAAGACGGCTGTCATCCCCGCGAATCATGGTGTGGAATTCGTCGGAAAGGTGGTTCACGCAGACCGCGTTGATCTCCGGAAGTCCACCAGCCTGCGGATGAAGAAGCATTTGCGATACATCCGGGAGCACTACGGCATCGGGGACATCGACTACGATTACGCCCGCAGCGTCATCCTCAGCTACCTGGGCATCCTGAAATACACCAGCGACAACGCCCTGCGGGACAAGATGCTGGAAGACTTCAAGCTGGTTCGTCACAGAACCGAATAACCTATCGACTATGAGCGTCGGCTTCGGCCGGCGCTTTTTGTATGCAAAGAAGGAGGTGGTTCTATGATATGCGACGTTTCCCGACACCAGGGCAAGATCGACTGGGCCAAACTTGCCCCGGAGTTGGATTTCGTCTTCATCAAAGCAAGTGGCCTGTACGAGAATGGCCCTGACACGTTCTACGCCCGCAACGTTGCGGAAGCGGTTTCCCGCGGTGTTCCGTTCCATACCTATCACTATTTGTACTGCCTCACCGAGAGCGAGGCGAAGCGCGACGCGGCGCTGTTCTACCGCACCGTCGCCGCCGAGGGCCACTGGCCGCTGACCTGGACGCTCGACTGTGAAAAGGGATGGGGCATTGTCAACAGCAGGGCAAAGCCGGTAGCAGAAGCATTCGAGGCAGAGCTTCGGAGGCTTTGTCGGGAGAAGGGCCCCGGCGAGATTCGCGTCGCGGTCTACATCGGGCATCAGGTGTACACGGCATACGCGCTGGATTACAGCCACTATGATTTCGTGTGGATTCCCCGGTATGGTTCCAATACCGGCACCATTTCCGGGAGCATCCGTCCTGATTACCCATGTGATCTTTGGCAGTACACCTCGAAGGGGAGGATTCAGGGGATCCCCGACGACGTCGATCTGAATGTCCTGACCGGGACAAAACTCATGAGCTTCTTCACGGGGCAGAAAAACACCGAGAAAAAAGGAGATGATACCATGTTTGCAATCGATAAGGTCATTGGTGTTGCCGAAGCCGAGCTTGGCTATTTGGAGAAGAAATCCAACAAGGACCTCGACGACAAGACCGCGAATGCCGGCGACAAGAACTATACCAAGTACAACCGCGACATGAAGGCATGGGCGGGCTCCGCTGGCATCAATGACCAGTGGTGCCAGAATTTCGTCGATTGGGTTTTCGTCACCGCCTTTGGTCTGGAGCTGGCCAAGAAGCTGATCTACACCTTCACCAACTACACGCCCACCGGCTCCAATGCCTTCAAGAAGAAGGACCGCTACATCAAGCGTGGCAAGGGCACGCCCAAGCGGGGCGACGTGATCTATTTCTTCAACAGCTCCAAGGGCAGGATCGGCCATGTGGGTATCGTTTACAAGGTTACCAGCAGCAAGGTCTACACCATCGAGGGCAACACCAGCGGCGCGTCCACCCTCGTCACCAACGGTGGCGGCGTGAAGAAGAAGTCCTACAGCCTGACCAGCACCTACATCGACGGCTACGGCTCCGTGGATTACTCCGTGATCACCGGCGACATCGGCGAGGCGCCCGCGACCCTGAAGCTGGGTGACAGGGAGCTCAAGAATTACACCGAGGGCCCCGACGTCAAGGAGCTTCAGGAGACGTTGATCTCCATGGGCTACGACTGCGGCAGCTTCGGCGCTGACGGTGAATACGGCGACTGCACCGAGATGGCCGTGCGCGCTTTCCAGAAGGATACCGGCGTAAAGGTCAACGGCAAGTATGACGCTGACACCCACAAGGCGCTGATGGCCGTCCTGGACAAGCAGAAGTCCGAGACTGAGCCCGAGAAAGCCCAGTATGTCCAGATTCAGAAGAACAGGAAGTGCTATGTCAGGACGGCCCCGTCCACGGATGGCAAGGCGCTGGGCGTCGCCCACTCCGAGGATAAGCTGCCCTATCAGGGCCAGACCAGCGAGAACGGCTGGCTGCTCGTGTCCTATACCCCGAAGGGCGAAACCATTCCCACGAATGCGTGGGTCTCCGGGAAGTACGGGAAGCTGGTGAGCTGACATGGATGTCACAAGGGCAATTCAGGTAGCCGTGGCCCGAATGGACCTGATCGTTTGTACAGTGCTGCGCTGGCTGGCTGTCATTGTGCCGCTGACCGTTATTCTGTTCCTCTGTGTACTGGCATTTCATCGGCTCATGTGGAATGAGCATTACCATTGGCAAGACCCGTACTGGATTGATTACGATGCCCCTGGTGTGGATATCACCAGCGAGGGCCCTGATGATGACTACACAGACACATGGAAAGATTGGAGATGACTGACTATGAGCGACGCAGTAATCATTGCTATCGTCGGTGGCCTGCTCGGCGGCTCGGCGGTAGCAGCTCTTATCAATGCGATTGCGGAGGGCATTCGCCAGAGGCGCAAACGCAAGTATGACCAGGATGACGGAAAGGACAAGGACAACGAGGCCATCAAAGCCGGCCTGAAGTGGGTTTTGTATGACCGCATCCGTTTTCTGGGTCAGAAGTACATCTCCGAGCAGTCGGTGGATTTCGATGACCGCCGCATACTGAATGAAATGCACAAATGCTACCACAACGGACTGGGCGGCAACGGCGACTTGGACGTGCTTATGCACGAGGTCAACGCGCTGCCTCTGAAATGAGAAAGGAGTATTCCCATGAAGAAGATTTTTGCTTTCCTGCTGGCCATGATGCTGCTGACCGTGTTCTGCTTCACCTGCCTGGCCGAGACGCCCGCCGCGCCTGCACAGCCCACCGCGCCCTTGGTCGATCTGACCAGCCTGGTCGTGGCCATCGTGGTGCTGATCTTTGAAGGGCTGATGGCCTGGCTGCTGCATGCCATTATTCCTCCCGCGAAGAAGTGGCTGGATTCTCATACATCGAAGAACCAGCAGACCGTCATATGGAACGTCGTCAAACGCATGGTAGAAGCCGCCGAACAGATTATTACCGGCGAGGGCAAGGGCGACGAGAAGCTGGCCTGGGTCGAAGCACAGCTGAGGCAGCGCGGGTATAATATTGACAGATATGCGATTGAGGCCGCGGTGAAGGAAATGAACGACAAATCACTGACGGCCATTGCTGAGGAGCTGGGTATTCCCGGCGAGGAAGCGGAGAAGACGGAAGATGAATAATATCGCCGGGGTTGTGGGATATGCTCCCATGACCCCGGCTTTTTTCATTTTTGGAGGCTGAACGTACAGGTACAGTTCAACATCCTGTCGCATGTGGTGCGATTTCGCGTTGCAACGGCCCTGTGGGCGTCTGCGCGGTGCTGGTCTATTTCCCCATAGGGCAGAAATGAAGCCGCCCACAGCGTGGCGGCAGCGCGTTTCAGCCGTATATCTCTTTGAACAGGTCTGCAATCTCTCCTATGGTCATTTCCCTGACCTCTTTCTCGGACAAGCACTCCATGAGCGTCGTCCCGTCCACTTCCATGCTGTACCCGTCGATATCCGGGCCAATGATCTTGATCGTCATGCTCATTCCTCCTCGATCAGCGTCACCATCTCGCCGATAGTGGCGAGGGCTTCTTCGTAGTTGTGCCCGTTCGTGATCTTGCGGAAGTACGGCTGAAATTCCTCCATCGTCATGCCTCGCTCCCGCAGCTGGTGGTACATGCTGCCGATCACGGCGAAGATGTTCCCGCTTTCGCCCCGGCGATTGAACCGCACCACGATGTCCTTCATGTTCTCCATGGTCAATCCTTTCTCCCGGTCTTTCGCCCGGCCGGGAGGGCTGTCGGTCAGTAGTCCTCTTCGTTGGGGTCCATGTTCCACTGGTCAGGCGGCAGGAGCTCTTCGCCGAACAGGTTGTACCACTGGCCGCACTTCGCGCACTGGCACGCGCCGTAGTACTGGTTTTCCAGCGTGACCGTTTCCCCGCAGGAGCATGTACCTCTGTCCGGATTTCGCCAGCTCCACCGCCGTTCCACCACTTCGCCAGCGCGGACGAACTTTTCAGGGTGCTCCGAGCACCAGGCGAGATTGGCGACGGCTTCCGGAGGGAGATTGATCACGCTCCCGCTGGCGTTACAGGGGAATCCGAAGCCGTTTCCGTGGCCATCGTCGTACACCAGCTCGTAACTCGTCTGCGTTTCGATCTCCCCGCGGATGATGTCCTTCAGCATGGTTTATTCCTCCTCCATGAACACAGTGTCGCAGGCGTCGTTGACCGTCCACATGACGCTGAGCAGGTCCTGCTCCTCGTCGATGTTGGAGTGCTCCATGATGTCCCGCGCCACCGCCTCGATGTCCTCGGTGGTCATGTGCTCCATCCCGTCGTGCGTCAGCACCCGGAGCAGGTGATCGTATTCGGCGTTGTCGCCGTGGGTGTACCAGTTGCAGCGGATGCACAGGGCCCGAAGCCTGTGGGGGGCGAGGGTGCGGCGTTCCTTGATCTTCGCCATGGTGATCTCCTTTCTGCCCGGATTGATGGCTCCGGGCGGGCCGTCTGTCATGCTGGGATTACCTGCTCCAAACGGATGTGGTACCGCCTGAACGGATGATACTCGTTGAGGTATCGACGCAATCTCTTCCAGGCGTCGCGGGCATCCTCCGCGAGGATGTACCGCCGACCACCACCGGCATTGTCGTGGAAGAAGAAAACGTAGTATTTCATGGGGTGCTCCTTCCTGCCCTCGTGACCTCCGGGGCGGGTAGTTGATTCTGGATTATCCTTCCGCATTAATCTTCTCGTTCGCCAGGCTTACCAGACGGGCGATGTAGGATCCTGAAAGCGTGCAGCGTAGCGCGTCCATAAACCCCTCGTACCTGGCACCATACTGCCTCACGGCTTCACTGTCATCCAGCGCGATTGCCGCTTTCTGCGCCCTCAGTAGGATGCACATGCTGGTTACGACCTTGTTCTCAAAGTAATCATTCTTCATGGCGATTTCCTTTCTGGGGCGGTTTCGCCGCCGCCCCTCGGCTTGTCGATTCATCAATTCCAACATGGTGTTTCCCTCATTCATCAACACCGGGCGCTTTCCGGGTACATTTCCAACTCGCCGGTCATGTCGGCTTCGATCTTCATTGAGCACTCTTCTTCGGTCCCGGTGAAGATCACCTCGCCGTCCTTGACGACGACCCAGCTTTCTTCGTCTTCGTTGAAGCAGCCCTCGGTGATTCCTCCGTAGGTGTAGAATCCGTAGCTCTGGCGGTCGTGCCCCAGGTACACCGGCGTGTCCTCGTCGTACTGTCCCAGCATGGAGATCAGCTCTCCCACGGTCATCGTCCTGCGAATCTGGTCGAGGGCGTATCCCTCGCGGTTGGCTTCGATAATCAGCTTCATGTTGACTTCCTTTCTGCCGGGGATTCGCCGCCCCGGCTCGGCTTGTCGATCTTACAGCTGGGTGAGGCTCCCGTTGTAGGCCTCGTACTCCATCCCGCACACCCGGAAGAAGACGTAGTACCAATCCGTGGCGTCGTAGTAGGGGTCGCGGTCGATCTCTCCGACCTGACGGAGCTGGGAGTGGCGGTTCCTCTCGAAGGTCTTCATTTTACGGCAGATGCGAATCTTCGATCTGTCGAAGCCCCACTCGCAGGCGATCCAATCCTTGGCTTCGTCGTCGGTCATCTCTCGGCCCACGGTGGCGAGGTGATTGTAGTCCTCGTCCTTGACGGCGTCCTTGTTCGTCCATGGCTTCCATTCCTGCTCCCGTTCGAGCTCAGCTTCCAGGCGGGCGATCTTGTTCTGGGCGGCGTGCAGTTCCTTGTCGGTGGCGATCTGATCCTTGCGTAGCTGCTCAACCTTCTCGCGAACCGCGGCGACGATCTCGCGCTGAACTTCCAGCATCCGGTTTTTCTTTACGAAGTCCTTGCAGAAGGCGTTCTTGTCGCCGTCGAATTCGTAGTACATTTCCTCGATCATGCCGTACTCTTCGGCGGTGGGCTCGATGCCGGTGCGCTCGGTGAACTCATTCATCATCATGGTGTTTGCCCTCCTTCTCTCTGCTGGTCGATTAGGCGATCTTGTAGGTCTTGCCGTGGTACTCGGCGTAGTAAACGGGGCGGTCTGTTTTAGTCGCTTCCATCTTGATGACCTTGATCTCCTTGCTGCTGACGCGGGACTTGCCGGTCTTGCGCTTGATCAAGCTCTTGACGATCTTGCGGGCGGCTTCAGGAAGTTCCTTGCGTCCACGGCGATCATCTCGGTTCCTGTACCGCTGGTACTGCTTCCGACGCATCTCGTCGTACTCGGCGACGTCCTCGGTGTAGAAGTTTGCGCGATTGTCGATGCGGTAGAACCGGCGCTCCTCGATGATCTCCATCCGGTTATTCCAGAAGGTGATGCCCATTGTGTCGAAGGGGCGATTGTCGTTGGCCAGGTTCTCGGTGCTGCGTCCTACGGTGAACTTCACCATGTCCCGGGTGCCGTTGTCCGTCCATTCGATATCGGTGGCCAGCATCACTCGGATGATCTCGTCGCCCTTGCGGAAGTCGATCTTGGCGATCTCGCCTTGGCTTCCTGACATCGTGGTGGCGTTGATGGTGTAGCCGTTGCTGATGAACTCGGCGACCTTTGCGGTGAAGATGGCTTCGATTTCGGTATGCTTCATGGTGTTTTCCTCTCTTTCGTGGTCGGTGGGGTGTCGTTTGTTCTTGTATGTATAGTAACACATTTTGAGTTACTTTGCAATAGGAAATGGTTATTTTAACATACGTTTTACATGACAAAATAGACAATTTGTGTTACTATTGTAAATGACGAAGGAGGGCGATCACATGAGTACATCTGATAAAGTAAAGGCTGTGCTGTCCTGCTGCGGAAAGAAGCAAGTCGATCTTGCGGAATACCTTGGTATGCGGAAGCAGAACCTGAACACGAAGATGATGCGCGACAGCTGGCATGCTGACGACTTGGCAAGGGTGGCCGAGTTTGTCGGGGCGAAGGTAGGCTTCATTCTCCCGGACGGGACGACCATCTTCCTGGACCCACCAGCAAACAAAGAAACGGCTCCGAGCGATTAAGCCCGGAGCCCGGTCGGTCACTTCTTGTCCTTCTTCGGTTTGACGGTTTTCCTGCGTGTCTCACGTTCCCAGCGGAGATCGGCTACAGCAGATATGTCATCGTCGATGACTTCCATCACCAGCAGCTCGTTCAGCTTGCACTTCAGAACCTCACAGATGGCCTCGAAGTGGGCGAGGCTAATCCTGTCGATGTTCTCGTTGTAGTAATGGTTGATGGTCGCTGCGCCAATTCCCGTGAGATCAGCGAGTTCCTTTTGCTTCATACGCCGCTCGCCCAGCAGCGTAGAAAGCCTGATTCGAATTCGTATCATGCCGATACTCCTTTCTGGATAATATTACCAAATTTCCATGCAGGAATCTTGGTTCATGAAGATTATTCAGAAATGAGTAAGGGTAATGAGATTATAACAATTCTCGTTCGATAAGCCAAATTATTTTGGCACAAAAATGAGGCACTACACCAAAATCGGTATAGTGCCCCTGTTTTCATTTGTGCAGGCCATAGTACCAGGTAATTACAAACCCCTGTCCCGCTACCTCTATCGAGTTTACGGGGCAAGGGTTTGTATAGGTGTGATATGGCGGGGCAAATGTGCGCTTATACAAACCCTTACCCATTTCTTCAGTTGACATTTCGGTTGACGTTTCAACCTCGACAGTTGACAAATCCGTGGTGTCGGTGCTGCTGGCACCGATGCTGAACGGCACCTTGTAAGCTCGGTTCTTGCCGGTGAAGTTCACCACCAGCTTGAAGTAGCCGTCATACAGGTACACCGCGAGGACGAAATCCCGGATGATTCGATGCTGGAAAGCTGGATCCGCAGGATTCCCATTTCGAATCTGTTCAAAGAAGTGGATGACGCGAAGGCGATCTACTTGCAGCAGGTCCCTCTTTTCCAGGGCAATCTTGCCCTGAAGGGTCTGCTTGTCTGATTGCAGCTGCGCCATACGCTCTTTGAATTCGTCGGCGATAATGCCCAGCTCCACAGCGCGAAGAATGTTCGCAATCTGCTTTTGGGTTTCGCTGAGTTGGGCTTCGTAGTAGCCGAGCTTCGAGGCCTCCTTCATCTCCTCGGCCTTGGCCATGATCGTGTCGACCATCCATTCCATCATGTCGTCATCCAGGACGACGGTCATTATGGCGCGGGTTACCTCTTCCTCGATAAACTCCTTTCTCTCGTTCTTCTTGTCGCAAATCTTTTGCAGCCGCTTCCCATTGCAGCTGTAGTAATAGTGGACGTCACCGTGACGGCCTCGGCCAGATATGCCGACCATCGGGCTGAGGCACTGGCCACAAAAGAGCTTCCCGGTCAACAGAAAATCATTGTTGCTACGATGCCTGCCGGTGAATGCGTTGCGTTCCTTCCTGATCTCTTGCACAGCGTCGAACACCTCCCGATCTATGATCTGCGGCATGCCGCCATCGATGCGTACATCCTTGAAAATATAGGTTCCAGTGTAGCGCTCATTCCGAAGGATGCCCAGGAATGAGCCCTTGCCCCATGGCTTGCCTTGCGAGGTCTTCAGACCGCGCTCGTTCAAGTCCCTGGCAATGTCCATGTAGGCCTCGTTGTTGAGGACGCGCTTGAAGATTTCCACCACGATCGGCGCGGTGGCCTCGTCGATCACCATGCGATCATCCGGGCCCTTCTTGTAGCCGAAGGGGATGGAGCCGACCACCTTGCACTTTTGAGCGCCATCCAGCATTCCCCGCTTGACGTCCTCGGAGAGGTTGTCGGAATAGAACTCATTGATGGACATCATCATGCGCAGGGCCAGACGGCCAGCTGCGTTGTCGCCGAAGTCCTCTTTGCAGTACACGACCTTCACGCCGGCCTTGTCCAGCTTATTCTCATAGCGCAGCGCATCCAGCATGTTCCGGGCCAAGCGATTGCTCTTGTAGGTGAGCAGCACCTGGAACTCGTGGCGCTCGGCGGCGCGAATCATACGCTGGAATCCGGGGCGCTTGTCGTTACGCCCGGTCATGGCGCGGTCTTCATACTCCGCAACGACGGTGAGATTGTTCTGGAGGGCGTAGGCCTTGCACTCCGCGATCTGCTGCTCGATCGAGGCGTCGTTCTGATTCGAGGAGGAATACCGGGCATAAACGGCGGCTGTTATCGGAACCATAGACGGCTTCTGCTTTTTCGCCATTTAATCACTCCCTGATTCCGAATCGGTTGAAGCTGCTTCTGCCTCTAAGGCATGTATCTTTTCCTCAATAATATCCTTTTTCTTCTGCAAATCATCGTTTTCTTTTACCAACTTGGCAATATATTCCCCTTGTTGTAACAGATTTGCCTTGGCCTCCTGCTGGTACAATTTCAAATTCATCTGTTCAATTTCCAAAGCTGTCTTAACGTAGCTGATTTCAGGCGCCATTTTCTTGTATGGTATCACATCCAGCAGGCGAAGCTTTGATCTTGCTGTTTTCAATTCAGGAGTATCGAGGCTGGTTTCAGCTTTGATGGCAAGATACTCCTCACAAGCACTTATGATTTCATTGCATGTCGAAATACGGACAAGTAACTGGTCATATTCATTGCACAGATCATCAAATGACTTCTCTGCAAAGGCAGAAAACCCGAGCAGAAGAAACACGATCATGGCAATAGAGATTTTCCTCTTCATGTCTACACCCTCCAAATATTTCTTATTTCGGAAGAATATTTCAAAGTCATTGTCATGCTGTATTTGTTTGTTAATATCTCCGAGCCAATAAAAGCAAGGAGGGTGTACTTATGGACAACAGCACAAAAGCAAATCCCCAGGAGCTATTCGACAGGCTCACTCTTTCGAATCGTCGTTTTGTTCTTGGCCTGCTGCGAGCACTTGCATCAGATCAAGAATCCGACGCCGGTTCCCGTCAGACAGAGTATCAAACAGACGATTGAACTCCATGCGTTCGGGCTCGTCCTCTTGGGCGGGCTCGATTCGCGCAACAGAAGGATCATCCGTCCAGCCCATCAAATACGCCGGCGTCGTAAGCAGCACTTCAGCCAGCGGTTCGATGATGGACACGGGGAAGTTCTCGATCTCGTCTCCCTCGTAGCGGTATATGGTTGCTCTGTTCTTGCCCAGCTTCTCGGCCAGATCGTCCGCAGACATGCCAAGGGCAAGCCTCCGTTCCTTGATACGCCGTCCTGTCACCATAGCGCTCAACTCCTTTACGCTGGGTATTATAGCACGTTTGTCGCAAAATTGCAACACCGTATATATAGAAACAAAAATAAAGTCGCATGAAACGCGAAAAAAGTATTGACAATGTCGAATTTGTGCTGTATTATATAAATGTCGCACGGGATGCGACGGAAAGGAGGCAGAATATGGGCGGCGTCAACGTGAATCTCCTGAAGGCCAAGCTGGTCGAGCGTGGTCTGAACCTCACCAAGCTGGCAGAAATGATCGGAATTGACCGTGCAACGCTGTACAGAAAGCTCAAAGACAACGGCGCTGGGCTTCTGATCGGCGAGGCCAACGCCATTGTGAGGGCGTTGAATCTGACGGCAAAAGAGGCCACGGAGATTTTTTTTACCCAGTGTGTCGCATGACATGCGACAAAATGAAGAAAGGAGGTGAACACTACGGAAACCACTGTGATAGGCCTCGACCAGTGCGTCATTCGCCCGGAGCTGATTCCCGACCAGGTCCGCGAGGACGTCGGCCGGGTTGGGCTTGAAGCGGTGATGCGGTATTACCAGAATCCCGAGAACGAGCGGCGCTTCCAGGAGTGGTTGATCGAATACCGGAAGCGCCCGAAGAGAGGAGGCAAGAAATGAGTAAACAAAGCGCGGCCCTGCTGGTGGCACAGCAGGAACCGCAGATGGGCGGGGAATTGGCATCCACTCAACCCATGCCCATTTTAACCAAACTGCCCCCGGATGTCAAGGTGCTGCGTGATTTCGTGAAGCGCCGGCACATTCCCCTGATGGACATGTTGGAGGTGGTTCAGACCATTTACCCCCGTTGCGACAAGTCGCTGTTGAGCAAGTGCATTCACGGCGAGGAAACCGGCGCGAAGCTGCGGGATGACGCGCTGAAGGTGCTGGTACTTCACTTCCGCGAGGACGACAGGCAGGCCAGCCCGGAGCGCCGCAGGGCGAAGCCGAACCGGTGTGTATGCCGGGTGACGGACGCCATCTACAAGGCGTTGCAACGGCGCTTACAGCAGACAGGCCAGAGCGTCCAGGACTACATAGAGGCGTTGATACTGGCAGACCTACAGGCCCACAGAGAGGAGTTGAAACAGTGAGCAAGTTCTTGGAGATGATCGGCCTTCACGCCCTGACGAACCGCGAGGCTCTGATGGACGAGCTGGACGCCCTCAACGACGATACCTTTGACCGAATGATTCTCAGCCGAGAATCCGACCTCCCGGAGGTGCTTGGTGAATTCAAGTGCCAGGATTGCAAGAAGAAGCACGGCGGCAAGTGCCCGGCGCCCGGTGATGATGATCCATGTGTCACCAGCATGGCCGAATGGCTGTCGCAGACCTGCGAGCACGAAAGCCTGATCTCGGAGGTGGTCACATGAACGACCTGATCTTCGACCCCACCGAGGCGGCAAAGGCACAGGAGGCCTACTGTGATAGAAACGAGGTTCCGATGTACGCCCCAGCAAACGGTATCTGCTACCGGTGCGGCAGGAACATCTACGACCCCATCACCTACCGGGGGCATGAGAACAAGACCTACGGCATCAGTGTCGAGGTCGCCGGCAGAAGCCTGATCACCAGCTGCCCCCATTGCGACACCAGCTTCGTGGAATAGGAGGACCACATGAGCAAGCACAGTAAAGCCGCCAAGTTGCCGCCCATTGACCAGGCCGGCGTCGAACGGGCCCAGCGCCGGGTACGGCAGGCCATCCGGGCGCTGATCAAGGCCAACGCCGCGGTCCCCATGTCCCGGCAGCTGAACGCACTGTATGTAATCGAGGACGAGCTGTGGCAATACGCCACGAGCATGAAAGGAGAGTAACCTATGGCAATCATCAGACCCGAAAGCATGGACTTCAGCAAGCAGACCTTTTCCGCGATCATCTACGGTTCCCCCGGCGTCGGCAAGACCACCCTGGCCCTGTCCGCACCGAACCCGGTGCTGATCGACTTCGACGATGGCGTGTCCCGCGTCCGGGCTTCCCACCGCGCCCCGACCATCGTCTGCAACACCTACGAGGAAGTGTTGACCGACATCGACTCCCCGGAGATGAAGGAGTTCGACACCATCATCATTGACACTGGCGGGTCGTTCGTGACCTTCCTGAAGGATTGGGCTTTCCGCACCAAGACCGACGCCAAGACCAAGGCCGGACAGTTCAACAGCCTGAAGGGCTTCGGCTACGTCAAGTCCGAGTTCGCGTCCTTCACCGACAAGATCAAGACCGTGCTGAAGAAGAACGTGATCTACGTCTTCCACAGCGTGGAGCAGGCCGACAAGGACGGCAACCCCATCCAGCGCCTGATGTGCGAGGGCAGCTGCCGCAACACCGTCTGGAATCCCTGCGACTTCGGCGGCTACGTGCAGATGATCGGCAACAAGCGCATGATCTGCTTCTCTCCCACCCAGGAATACTTCGCCAAGGGCACCCACGGCATCACCGGCGAAATGCCCATCCCCGTACTGAACGACAGCACCCCGAACGACTTCATGACGAAGCTGTTCGACAAGGCCAGGCAGAGCATCATTGCCGAGAACGAGGCCTACGGCCCGCAGAAGGCCAAGTACGAGGAAGTCATGGGCGACGTTCGCGCCCTGGTGGAGAACGTGACGGATCAGGAGACGGCGAACCAGGCGCTTGACCTGATCTCCAATCTGGAACACGCCCTGACCTCCAAGAAGGAAGCTGGCGCCATGCTGAACGCCAAGTGCAAGGAGCTGGGCCTGAAATACTCCAAGGATGCCGGGTGCTACGTTCCCAAGGATGGTGGCCAGTGATGGAGCGGTACCACATGACCAAGACCCTGCTGGAATCGTGGCAGTACGTGTATGACTGCTTCGAGGGCTGCGAGGAAAGCGCCATGGAGGACTTCATTCGCACCCTCAACCGGCAGGGCGTCGAGGAGACCGAGGCCATGTTGAATGGACGAACCTTCGAGGACAGGGTTTACCGCGCCGCCAATGGCGAGACCATCCGCAGCGACGCGAAGTGGCGCAAGGGCGCGCTGGCCGTCGCCGACATCATCCGCGGGGCACAGATTCAGGTCCGGTTCAAGAAGGACATCGAGGTCGACGGCATGGTGTTCGAGCTGGACGGAATCCTGGACGCACTGAAGGCCGGCGTGATCTACGACGTGAAGTTCCTGAACAAGAGCATGAACGGCGTGGACCTGTACGGCAAATACCTGAATTGCTCCCAGCACCCGGTTTACTTCTACCTCGTGCCCGAGGCCCGGGAGTTCCAATACCTCGTGTCCGATGGCGAGGATGTGTACATCGAGACATACCAGCGTGAGCAGAGCCGTCACATCGGCGAGTTCATTCACGACTTCATCGGTTCCGTTCGCGGAATGGGGCTGCTGGATCTGTACAGAGAGAAGTGGGTGTTGCCATGAAAATCCGGGGCAGGCTTGTCGATCATCTGCTGTTGGCCGGTGGCCGGCAGCGCATCACCATCGAAACCGAGGATGATTTCCGGGGTGAATATGACCGCCTGCACGAGAAGGAGGTCAGCGCGGAGATCAAGGTATATCGCAAGCCCCGGTCGATGGATGCCAACGCTTATTTCCACGTCCTGGTGAACAAGATCGCCACGGCGCTCGGTTCCTCCGACGAGGAAGTAAAGAAGCAGCTGGTGGTCAAGTACGGGACGCTGGAAACGGACGAGTACGGCAACGCCTACGGCGCCATGCTCCCGGCCTCGGCAGACATCGACAGGTTCTACCCCTACACCCGCTGCTACAAGACCGTGGAGCAGAACGGCAGGACGTGCAATTGCTATCTGTTCTACAAGCGCACCCGCGACATGGATAGCAAGGAAATGTCGCACCTGATAGACGGCACCGTCAGCGAGGCGAAAGCCCTGGACATTGAGACGCTGCCGCCAGACGAATTAGCATCATTGGAGGCGTTATGGAAGGGACAATGACGTTCGGAGAAGGGATGAAAGCCGCAAGAGAAAAGAAGGGGCTATCCCAAGCAGAACTTGCGAGGAAGGTTGGTCTGTCGAGAGCTGCAATTTGCAGATATGAGAAAATGCGCAGGACAAACATCTCTTTCCCGATTGCAGTCAGCATCACCCAAGCGCTGGACATGAACATCAACGACTACTACCCGAATGAAAGGAGCATGAATATGTGCAACAACGATAAGTGCGAGAACAACATCAAGGAAGCCCTGGACGAGCAGGCCCTGAAGTTCTTCCTGGACGGCTACATCGACGAGACCGACGATGACGTGGTCGTGGTTCCTCGCAGCGAGTACAACAAGCTGGTCGCCAATTCCACCCTCATGAAGGTCGTGGAGCGGATGATCAATTCCGCGGAGTTTTCGAACTACAGCATCGGCACCTACCTGAAGGAGATTCTCGCCGTCAACAAACCCGAGAATCCGAGCGCCCCCGGCCCTGACGAGGAGGATGACGAATGAACAAATGGCTCTGCGTCGGCAATATCGCCAGCGACCCGGATTATCGAACGACACCAAACGGTGTCTCCTGCTGCACGTTCAGGGTGGCTTGCCAGCGCAAATACAAGAACCAGAGCGGGGTCTACGAAGCGGACTTCATCAACTGCGTGGCGTGGCGACAGACCGCTGACTTCATCCACAAATATTTCCTGAAGGGGCACAAGATCGGGTTTTCAGCCACCCTCCAATCCCGCAGCTATGACGCGCAGGACGGCTCGAAGCGGTATGTCACCGAGGCCATCGTTGAGGAAGTGGAGTTTGTCGCCCCGCGACAGGACAGCGGCAGCAGCTACGGAAGCCCGCCCCCGGCGCAGCAGAGGCAGCAGCCCCAGCAGCGCAACGAGCAGCAGCGGATGGATCTGGCGTCGCAGGGCTTCCAGGAAGTTGAGGACGACGACGAGTTGCCCTTCTAAGGAGTGATCGAGCATGGCAACAGGCAAGCGGTTCTTCTGGATAAAGCTTCGGGATTCGTTCATGACGAGCGACACCGTTGACTTCCTGATGTCCCAGAAGGACGGAGCCAACTACGTTGTCCTGTATCAGATGCTCTGTCTCAAAACCATCAACACGGGCGGCAGGCTCTCCCGGCGAATCGGGGAATACCTGATTCCCTACGACGTGGAGAAGATTCAGCGCGATTGCAAGTGGTTCTCCACCGATACCGTCCGTGTTGCTCTCGATCTCTATAAGAGGCTCGGCTTGATCTACGAGGACGTGGACGGGACGCTGGTGCTGGCCGAACATGAAAGCATGGTCGGCAGCGAAACGGACTGGGGCGAGAAGAAACGCAGACAACGCGCAGCCCTTCCAAGTGGGGACATTGTCCCCACCTATGTCCCCAGTGATGTCCCCCAATCTGTCCCCACAGAGATAGATATTAGAGATAAGAGATTAGAGAGTAGAGATAAGAGATCAGATACAGATAACAGAGATATTCCCGATACCTATAGAGAGAAAGATATTGGGGATATAGCAAAAGAGAATGCTTCTTGCGCAGAGCCGCCCGTTTCCGGGCGCTCTACGCCGAAGAAGAAGCCCGAACCGACACCCAGCGAATTCAATCTCCTGCTATCTGACAACACCACGTACAACGTGCCCCAGGAGAACATCGAGGTTTACCGTGGCCTCTATCCGGGTGTGGATGTGGAGCAGCAGCTTCGGAATATGGCGGGCTGGTGCATGTCCGCAGGGCCGAACCGGAAAACCCGGAGGGGTATCAAGAAGTTCATCACCGGATGGTTGATTCGGGAACAGGACAAAGCCAGTAAGAAAGGAGGCCGCAATGGAAACAATCGGAGAAGCCCTGACCAAGGCGCTGGATACAAGCAGTACTTCGATGGCGAGACTGTTGTCTGACCAGATAAAGGCTGTGGCATCCATGACGCCCGCTGAACGGTTTATCGCCCTTCGGGATGCTGAAGCCCGCAAGATCGAGCGCTACAACGCAGAGCCAGGGCACCTGAACGAAACGGATGGCTACGACTGCCCGAAGTGCAAGAACCGAGGCAGCATCGGCTTCCTGGACATTGAGGGCGATACTATCCACCCACGTTATCCGGAATGCAGCTGCATGGCGATTCGTCGGAGCATCCTACGCATGAAGGCCTCCGGGCTTGAGAACAGCATTAAGGACTACACCTTCAAGCGGTTCAACGTCCGGGAGCCATGGCAGCAGAAGATGGTGGACATGGCGCGCCGATACCTGGCCGAGGGCGTGAAGGATGGCCGCTGGCTGTTCATCGGCGGTCAGCCCGGATGCGGCAAGACCCACGTCTGCACCGCAGTGGCCGGGAAACTGCTCTACGAGAAACCGCTGCTGTATGTGGTCTGGCCGCAGATCAGCAAGAAGCTGAAGGCCATCATGTACGAGGCCGAGGAGTACGAGCGGGAAATCGGCAAGGTGGAGACCACCGACGTGCTCTATATCGACGATCTGTTCAAGCCGGTAATCGGTGACGACGGCCAGAAGATGCGGCCAACCGCAGCTGATGTAAAGATGGCCTTTGAGATCATCAACTACCGCTACATCAACAAACTGCCCACCATCATTTCCTGCGAATGGCAGATCGGTGAGCTGGCGGACATTGACGAAGCCACGGGCAGCAGGATTTCAGAGCGTAGCCGGGATTACTGCATGGCCATCGGACGGGACAAGGCGAGAAACTACCGGCTGTCCGCAGCGACCACGATTTGAGGAGATGAAGATCATGCCGATTTGGGTAGAGCCGGCCATCTGGTGGATACTCACCGCCCTGGGCGACGTGCTCATGCTGGCGGGATTGCTCACCATGGCGCTGGCCTTCTTCATCCTCGCCTACAGGGGCACCGAGGCCCTGATTGAGAAAGGAGATCACCATGAAGATTAAGATTGACCCCTCCAAGCGGGTAACCCTGTACAACACGGAGTTCGACGAAATGCGCCACGAGCTGGACACGACCCTTCAGACTACGCTCAAGGCCATGCTTGCCACGAACATCGACGCCGCCGCCATCGGCCTGAAGATCAACGTAGACCTGGTAAAGGTGGTTGTGGCCGACGACAATGCTCCCACCGGCCAGCGCGAGGCCATGAAGCCCGAGATCAGCGCCAGAATCGTGTCTAACATGACCAAGCGCGTTGATAAGAAGTGCAACGTCATCGGCAGGGCCAGCAACAAGGAGCTGCTGATCGACGACGATGGAAACTTCTGCCTCGTGTCCGCCGAGGAGGCCTCCGGGCAGCTGTCCATGTTCAACAGCTGGGACGAGTTCCGCGAAGCCGCCACGGAGGGCCAGCCGATTCCGATCAGGGATGACGACGAGGAAGAGGAAATGCCCTTCGCCGAGGATCCCGACGAGGATGACGAGGACGACGAGGAAACGGAGGACGAAGACGATGCTGACGTGTGAGGGCTACAAGATGTTCTACGGCACGGCGACCGTGACCCCGGTCAATGGAGAGCCGTATGACGTGACCGGCACATGGCTGTACAAGCCTGAATACGGCTGCTGGTACTGCAACGGCAGCAGCTATCCCCAGGGCATCATCGAGAACATCAGGGAGGCGCAGCAGAAGTGATTACCATGATCCCGCGGTCGAGGCTTGAGCCTCATCCGGACAATCCCCGGAAGGACCTCGGTGATCTGACGGAG
>ODAI014828068.1_pt1 | contig 33365 bp, 29 predicted proteins | sample 1539321 | NCBI WGS metagenome assembly ODAI01 (sample SAMN02144231, study PRJEB22623) | gut metagenome | biome: sheep rumen | host: Ovis aries | place: New Zealand
CATACTAAGCGACCAACGGGAGCGCAGTGTGGGGATAGCGAAACCCCTACTACTCAGCGTGTCGAAGACACGCCACATTGAGAAATACGAGCAAGAATCAGTCATACTTTGTACTAGAGCGTAGATTGAAATATCGGCCTGATGACCGATTTAGGTTAAACCTCATTGTTGGCTTCATATAAGTCTATTTGGGCAAACGGAAGTTCTGCCGAAGTTTGGCGGCATATTCTTTCATGAGGTCGAAGTATGCCGGTTTGGCGTATTTATGTGGATGCGGCAAAACTTGCGTCCAAGGGGTGGCAATCCATGTCATAGAACCTTTGGTGCGGTTCATTCTCGTTCCATCAGCTGCTCCGGAATAAAGGGGGCGGCCATGTTCATAGTTGATTCCTACCAAACCGTTGGCTGCGGTGAAATCCAGGGCGTGACTCCGAGCATCTGGCACATAATATCCGTGCTGCGTATGATGAATGGTGCTGCGCCGGTTTCGTGTGCGGGCATGAGGGGCGAGCTGCCGTAGTCGGCGGTGTCGAGTATCACATTGTTCAGTCCTTGGCGGCTGAGGAATTGATAGAGGTTTGCGGTGTTGGCTACTGGCACGGTGATGTCCAGCGTGTTGTGGAAAAGATAGATGCGCTCGTCGTTCCGGGGTGTCCAGCCATGGCAAAGGTTATCGCTGTTCATGGCTTGCAGCAGGAGCTGCGAGTTGTGCGAGTTGGTGTCGAATAGTGCCGAATTCAGGTAGTCTCCGATGACCTGCGAACCAATCTTGCTGTCAATCTCCTCGCGGGTGTATTTCTTGCTCAGCACCCATTCGTCGATATGGCTCAAAAGCGGCTCCACAAACATGGCCTCTCGGGGAATGTTCAGTTGGAAGTATTCATTGTAGGACAGCAGTACACTCACGACAGTGCTGGGCATACCCGTAATTGTGCTCGAAAGGAACTGCCTGTAGGTCTCTGGAATGTCGTAAGGTCCCGCTCCGGCAAAGGTGTGCGAGATGCTGATATCGGGGTAACTCTCATCGACCAACCGCACCACGCCCATGGCCGTTTGTGCTCCTTGCGAGTAGCCTATGTTGAACAGATAGTCGCCCCAAGCATAGCCCATGGAGTCTAGCAGATGTTTTGCCGCTAGCAGGGCGTCCACGCTGCTTTGGGCATTGGCCCGTGAGATGCAGTAGGCCTGAGGGTATTCCTCTGTTGAGCCAAATCCGTAGTAATCGGGCGAAATGGTAATCAGTTTGCCCGGTGCCATTAGCTTTTGCATGAGGAGGTCGCCGTGAGTGGGACACTGGTCGGCCTGGTAAACGGTGAAGTGGTTGTAAAGAATCAGTCCCCTGGCCGGGCTCTGCCGTGTCACTTCGTCGTTAAGGGTGATGGTGGCCGAGAGCATAACGTCCTTCCCGAAGGGGTCTTTGGAGGGATAGACAAAATTGTATGCCATCATTTTGGCCTCCTCATGGTAGACGGAGTCGGTGATATGGGCCGGCTCAATAGCCTCTTCCGCATTATGACGCAAATCATCCTCAGGGGTACATGACGTGCCTACCCAACAGAGGGCAAGGGCAATAAGGATTGTTTTGTAAGTTGTCTTCATAGTGGTTCTTTATTATAAAAACAACCGTCACTCTCTTTCTGGCGGTGCCGAAAGGCGGGAGGCGATAAAAATGTCGAGGGTATAGAGGGCCGCCAGCACTGCCAAGGCAATGAGTTCATCGGTTTGGTTCCAACCGAACCGAGACACAAAGTGCCACACGGCTATGCCGAGCATAATAAGCGGGCAGGCATAAAGCCAAACCTTGTGGTGGGTTTTTTCGTAAATGATATATGGTGGAATGCCCAGCAGTATTGCCAGCACTACAGGGGCAAGCATCAAATAGAAAACCACCACGTAGGCGTTCATGTCCTCATCTGCCTGAGCCCAATAGCGGAAGTTGAACAGCAAATAGGCCACCCACACCAAATGAACCAAGAGAAAGCACCCCATAAACACTGCGAAGAAAGAGAATCCTTTCTTCCGGATGGCTGATGCTGCTTTATGGAGCGGGGCGAGCATGAAGGGGCTAATCAATTTTGCGGCCGAAGATGGTGTAGCCTGCGCCCACCATGAAGGTGTTGCCGTGACCTACGGAATAGCTGGCAGTGACGTACCAGGGGTTGGTCAGTTTGTAGGCCGCACGCATCAGGAAACCGTTGCTGTGGAAGTGGTCGGTGCCGCGGTAGCCGATGCCAAGGATGATGGCACTGTTGTTGGGGAAAGAGAAGGCCACCGTAGGGGTGAAACCGAAGCCAACCCCATGGGAGGCATTCAGTTCCACATAGCCGCCCACCGAGATGAGGTCGGTGACGGGGAAGGTCATGTCCAAACCCAGACCAATCATCACGCCGCCTTGGTCGTTGATGTGTGCCGGGTCGAGCGATTTGGGATAGCTCAGCCCGCCGATACTTCCGTTGGCGCCCATGAAGAACTTGCGGGCCACGTCGCCGCATTCCACTGTCCAGCGCACACGTCCGTCGTAGCCACGCGGAATGTAGCAGTAGAGGCTCTGCCACTTGTTAATCAGGTTGGTGCCAATCTCTTCAAAGGCAGCCTGCAGCTTATCGAAATTGGTCAGTGAATAGAACTTGTTGTCGTTGGCATTGTGCGACAGTGCACTCAGCACCCGCTCGAAGTCGGTGTTGCTGCGGTCTACGTCGTTGCCGCGGATAGCCAGCACATAGCTTTCAATGGGTGCGCCGCCAATCTTCTCCTTCATGATGCGCTGGTTCACGTGCTGGAAATAGCGGTGCTCCGTGCCCTCGGCGGCCTTGCCAATCTTGGGGTCGAACGAGTCGTTGTCGTAGCCGTCGGTGAAGGCGATGACGTAGTTGCCGTCATATTTCTTCTCTTTGCTAATCTTCAGTTTGCCAACATACTGCTTGATGTTGTCCAAGCCCCGGTTGATGGCGTAGTAGAAAGCCGTGCGGTTGTTCAGTTTGAGGGTGTCGATGAACTGGAACATCTCGCGTTTGCTCTCCTTGGTGAGGGGGCGGAGGTCAAAGGTGCGGGTGTTCTTCATCGAGTTGAAGCCCACGATGCCAATATGCACATTGCCGTCGGCGGACTTGTCGATAATCACGTCAATAAACTGCTTGGCAGCGTTTTTCAGCTTCACGAAGTCGGCGTCGCCAATGGAGGAACTGCAGTCCAACACCAGCATGATGCTCATCACCTTCTGTTGGGTGAAGGCGGCTTCGGCGTTCTCCACCTCGCTGTCCACCTGCCAGCGGCCGCTATTGTTCTGCCAGCGGTAGAACTTCAGCCCGCAGTTGAATCCTTGGGGGTGGGTGGTGGCTGCGTGGTCGAACACCAACTGCACGCCTTTGTCGGTGTCGTGGCCGTATATGGTGTCGCTGTCGGTGAAGGTGATGCCTTGGCTGCGAATGTTATATAGTTTCCATGGCTGCCCCGTTTTGGTGGGGGTGGCCAGCTGACCTTCGATGTAGAATTTGGCCTTATCGGCCTGAGCAAAAACCGAGAAAGAAAGCAGCAGCGCGGCTGCCAACAGTGTGAGATGTTTTTTCATTTGTGCCTACTATAAGTTAATACGTATTTGAATAAACGCGCTTTTTTATTATTTATTGTAGCCTCTGAGAAAAAAACGTACATTCAATCCTCTAGTGGTACGAAATGGGGGTGCTTGGCATGGCTGCCGACCTCAGTGAGGGCCGGCCATATCAAGCCAAACAGAGTGTGCTTTGCTTTCCCAGTGTGATGTGCCCATCTGTTTGTGAGGAAATCCTGTGGGCAGTTTTGTCCCCGCGCTGCACATAATAGTCGTGGAAAAGCCAGATGGGTGGGCTTATAAGCCTTTGCTTTTCATGAATGAAGTCACTATAATTATAAATATCATGACAATAGGGAAAATAATCAAAGTACCTTTGAGAACCCATAGGATGATGTTGCAATCTCTACCGTCTTCTTTCACTTCAATGAGTCCTTTCACTTTCAATTCTTGCAATTTGCGAATCATCATAATAATGCTATTCGACCTGATCCAAGGCAGAGGCGTACTGTATTTGCTGATTAAAGCTCTCGCTTCTTGCTTTACAAAAAGGAGTATTGTAAACCAAACAACCAGAAATACAAGCAGAATGACAAAAAGAATCACGATATAGACTATTGTTATTTACCATGATAACGGCAGGGTGCAGTTTTTATTGTCAGTGGTAGCAGGTGATTGTTTCCCACATACGGCTGTCGTTGGGAGTAGACCCCATTCCTACATCATGTTAGGAGGCCAAGGCGTGGACTTGACGCAACGGACTATGTTTTTTTCTTCTAGCCACCCCTGCAACGCTATACCAGCATATATATTACATATATATGCTGTCCGTTATGCGTAAATATATGACACGCTGCGCGATACGTGTAACTAATTGATTCCTTCGGACGTTAGACCATTTTCTCCGATGGCCAAAAATAGAAACGTCTGAGACTCAGCGTTTCGTCGTCTAGCCGGGCGAACCTTCGGCGAACCCTTAACGGACCTTCTATGGACTTTCAAAAACCTCCGTCGGCCATGACCACACAACCACCAGGATAGGTAGCCTGATTTGATGTTATAAAATATTGAAAATATGTCTATTAAGTTGAGTATTTTTATAGGATAATGGCTGGTGGAAGGTGGGGGAGTTGAGACGCAGTGGATTGTTGAGGGGGGGGGCTAAAAAATGGCGCGGGACATACTAAACAGGTGCCAGTGGCGTTAAGGTAAGAAAAACGACATGGAAACAGAGAATGTGCAACAGGAAGAGTTGCTTAGTCCGGAGATAGTGGAGGCAATGGGCATCAGCCAGCCGGCCTTCGAGGAGGTGATGGGCATCATAGGCCGTCTGCCTACGGTGCAGGAGCTGAGTACGTTGCTGGCTATGTGGGAGGCCAACGGCAAGCAGCAGAGCCTGTACGGATGGCTGAAGGGACAGCACCATCTGGTGGAGAAGCACGAGTATCTGTACGACGGCACGGACGAGACCCATAAGGGCATCAAGGAGCCCCGCGTGAAGGACTGCATTGCCTTGGCCCATGAGGTGATGCGTGCCGTGGAGCCTAAGCAGACAAGCACCCCCCATTTCTCCCGAAGCGAGTTGCTTTATATGGTGGGCAATGTGAGCACCGAATTCCTTAACTCGGAGTATGCCCGCCGTTGTCTTCACTTGGTGGACAATCCCGTCAAAATGACCACAGTGGACGAGGATATAGAGTATTTGGAACTCATCTTGGGCAGCCTGCTTGACGGCGGGGTCATCACATCGAAGCGCCCAGTCGCCAAGGGCGGACTTTTTGCCTCGCTGGTGGAGGGCTGTCGGCCTGTGGCAAAAGAGGGAAAGGCCAAGTATGAGTTTGGTTTTGACATTCTTGCCTGTAGGGAAATCCGCTTGGACTCTTTCCTTTTTGGCGAGGACGCAGGCCGGTTTGTGGTGTCGCTGCCGGAGGTGCAGGATGATTTCTTCCTGCTGAAACTGGAGGAGGCCAGAATCAATTGCTGCTTTTTGGGCCATGTGACTAAGGGAAGAGTGTTGGTGGACGATATGGACTTTGGCGATATTTCGGCCTATATTGCTGATAAATAGCTTGGAAATATTGAAGGGCTTTGGGCTTAGGAAGAAAAATTCCCACCAAATGACAAAAAATGCGTAACTTTGCATTTTTAATTAGAAAAATACTGGCGCAATGAAATATGACCTTTTAGACAACTTGCAATTGGACAACGAGGGAATGGCTAAGGCCATTGCTAGAGAGATTGACAGCATCATCGCCCAAGGCGGCACCGACTCTTCGCGTTTGGCCCAGGAGGCGGCGCAAAATCCAACTGATGCCTCCACGTGGTTTGACCTGGGGGTGGCCCTGATTGCCGATGCCGACATGCTGGACTATCTGATGGCGCAGAAATATCTGATGGATAACCCTGGCACAGAAATTGATGAGAACACTGTGTATGCTGATGCCTCGCTCAAAGAGTCGATTTATGAGAAATCCCTCAAGTGCTTTGCCAAGGTGCTGGAGTTGGAGCCAGACTACTACGGTGTCTACTACCAGCGGGGAACCGTCTTTGCCAATCTGCGCAACTATGCCGAAGCCGAGAAGAGTTTTTTGCTGGCCTTGGAGGATGATCCTGAGGACTTCTCCGCAGCCCACGACCTGGCCATGGTCTATCAGGACATGGGAGACGAGGAACGCTGCAACAAATATTTGGACATGGCCGAGCGCCTTGCAGCCGAAGAATAGAGTAACCATTAAAGATAACTAACAATAAAAAAGAATATGTCGCAAAGTAACGCACTTGTTAATTTTCAGGCCCGAAAGCAGGAACGTTTGGAGTCGGGCTATGCGGACCAGATCAGTGTCCGCACCTATAACGCTATTATGTGTGGCACCCTTTTGTGGGGTTTCTTGGCCAATGCACTGATGGTGGCCTACCTGGCTGCCCCGGTGATGAAACTGGCCATCCAGATAGGGCCGCTGGGGCTCTTCATTGGCTACATCGTGTTGGCCATTGTGGGCATCATAATGTCGGCTAAGTCGAGCAATCCGGTGGTTAGTTTCATTGGTTTCAATCTGCTGGTGCTGCCGATGGGCGTGATGCTGTGTCTGTTGGTGCCGGGGCTTCCGGTGGCCGTGGTCACTAAGGCTTTGCTGCTGACGGGCATAGTGACCGCCACCATGGTGCTTTTGGGGCTGATTCAGCCCAATCTGTTCCTCAGCATGGGGCGCACTCTTTTCATTGCCTTCATAGCTGCCTTTGTGGCCGAGTTGGTTGCCACCTTCCTGTTCCACTATACTGGTACGGCCTTTGACTGGATTTTTGTCATTCTCTTCTCGGGCTATATCGGATATGACGTGGCCAAATCACAAGTATACCCCAAGACGGTAGACTTTGCCATTGATTGTGCGCTGGACATATATATTGACATCATCGGTCTCTTCATTCGTCTGCTGTCGCTCCTCAGCCGCGAAAACTAGTGTTCCACAGATTGACTGAATTATGAAGAACAAGCCCGAGATTTTCAGAAAGACTTGGAAGTTGGCTTTTGTGAAAGGGGGGATGGATGCGCTGTTTGCCGACCGACCCTTGGAGTTGGACATAGTCACAAATCCCTATAAGGACCGGTGGTTTGCCGACCCCTTTGTGCTAGATGTTACAGAAGATAAGATTTTTATTTTGGCGGAGGAGTTCTGCCAGGAGTTGGGCAAGGGTAGGATAGCCAAACTGACTATTGACAGGCATTCTATGGCGATTGAAAAAATGGACATCATATTGGAATGCCCCACCCACCTGAGTTTCCCCAATATCTTCAGACGCGACGGCAAGGTGTTTGTCTATCCGGAGAATTGCCGCAGCGGGCGGCTGGATCTATACGAATATGACCCGAAAGAGGAAAAACTCACTTTCGCCCAAACGCTTTGTCATGAGCCTCTTTGGGACTCGTCAATGACCGACCTCTTGGGCCACAGGCAGCTGTTCGGCGCTTTCAAAGACGACTATTGGATGGATGTTCATGATTGGGACGAGGAAAAAAAGACTTTCGTTTATACCCACTCGCTAGAGTCCAAGGAAAAAAACAACCGTCTGGCCGGTCAATTGTTTGAATATAAAGGTAATGTCTATATCCCCACACAGGATTGCTCCGAGACTTACGGTGGCGGAGTGTGGCTGAAAAGAGTTGTCGGTAGGGGTAAAGATATGAGGCTTGAGAGTGAGAAAAAGATAGTTCCACCCGCTTATACCCACGCACAAGGTTTGCATACGTTGAATGAGTATAAAGGTGTGGTTGTCATTGATTTGAAATGCTGGGTGCACCCTTGGTGGGGCATGGTATATGAAACGTACAGTAAACTAGTTAGAAAGAAATAGTATCAGTTAAAAGCTATGGGAAAACAGAAGAAAGCAATAGCCGAGGTGTTGGCGCATAAGCATATATTGGTCTGTGGCAACAATCTGAATGCGCTGTCAATAATACGTAGTTTGGGAGAGGTGGGCATCCGTCCTATTGTCATTGTATTGGAGAGCAACGCCATTCATCTAGTGGAGAAGAGTAAGTATGTGGGTAAGGTGATTCATGTCCCTTCATTCAAAGAATCCTTTCAGATTCTGCTCTCGTACAAAGATGCGCAGTGCAAGCCATTTGTATACACGAGCGATGACAACCACCAGAGCCTGCTGGATATGAACTATGAGGAGCTGAAGGACTATTTCTATTTCTTCAACGCTGGCGAAAAAGGCCGCACCACCTACTTTATGGACAAAGACAAAATTTGTCTGGCGGCCCAAAAGTGTGGATTTGACATTGCCAACGGTGAGGTATTGCTTCGTGGCCAAATGCCACAAAATTTGCGCTACCCAGTTATTACCAAGACGTTGAACCCCTGTGACTATGGATGGAAACGCGACGTGGGCATCTATTACAGTGCTGACGAGTTGGCCAAGGCTTATACTGAGATGGTCAGCCAGCGACTGCTGGTGGAGGAATATATAGAGAAGAAAAACGAACTCTCGATGCAGGGCTTTTCGATTGACGGGGGCAAGATTGTCTACCTCCCCTTTAAGCGGCAGTATTTCAGGTTTACCAAGACATCATACGGCAGCTACTGTTACTACTATACCAACAAGGATGAGGCTCTCACAGAGAAAATTACGCAGCTGATTCGTAAGATTGGTTTTTCTGGAAATTTTGAGATTGAGTTTATTGAGAAACCCGATGGAGGCTTGGTGTTCTTGGAAATCAATTTTAGGCACGCCTTGTCAAATTATGCAAGCACAATTGGCGGGGTGAACCTGCCCTACGAGTGGGCTAAGGCCACTTTAAGGCACAGCCTTGAGGGTCTCGTCCCCACGAGAGACTATTTCACTGCCCTATTTGAGACAAAAGACTATGCCAATTTTGTCAAGACAGGCCAGATAAGCAAACTGAAGTGGCTGAAAGATTTCCTTAATGCCGATAGCTACTACTTATGGAACCGACTCGACATGAGGCCTGTGGTGGCATTTTATTTGGGCAAGGCGAAACGAAAACTGCGACATCAGTCCAAGGAGGACGAAATATAGTGTCGGCGATTTAAGAAGGTGATATGCTGCTGCCAATGACAACCGATGGCCCTGTAAAGCGTTCATTTTACTGAATAAAAGATCAAAAAAACGCTAAATCAAAAAAAAATGTTATATTTGCATTCCTAAGAGTATATATAATAATAATATAAATTATTGATAATGAGACCAGATTTTTCAAAAGTAAACTTCCGTGAGACGAAGGAAAAACAGGAATCCTTTGATCAGTGGGAGAAAGAAAACAATATTCAGAAGACGTGGAAGACTCCTGAGCAGATCGATGTCAAGCCCGTCTATGGAAAGAAGGATCTTGAGGGCATGGAGCACCTCAACTATGCCGCTGGTATTGCTCCTTATCTTCGCGGACCTTACAGCACCATGTATGTGATGCGTCCTTGGACCATCCGTCAGTATGCTGGATTCTCCACCGCTGAAGAGTCCAATGCTTTCTATCGTCGCAACATTGCCGCAGGTCAGAAAGGTCTGTCGGTTGCATTCGACTTGGCCACTCACCGCGGATACGACAGCGACCACGAACGCGTGGTTGGTGACGTGGGTAAGGCCGGTGTGGCTGTTGACAGCATTCTTGACATGGAGATTCTGTTCGACCAGATCGACCTTGGCAAGATGTCCGTCTCCATGACCATGAACGGCGCTGTGCTGCCCGTGCTATCTTTCTATATCGTGGCGGCCGAAGAGCAAGGCGTGAAGCAGGAACAGCTGCAGGGTACCATCCAGAACGACATCCTGAAGGAGTTCATGGTGCGTAACACCTATATCTATCCTCCGCTGCCTTCGATGAAGATCATCGCTGACATCTTCGAGTATACCTCCAAGCACATGCCCAAGTTCAACAGCATCTCCATCTCTGGCTACCACATGCAGGAGGCTGGTGCCACGGCCGACATTGAGCTGGCCTACACTTTGGCCGACGGTTTGGAATACCTCCGTGCCGGTGTCAACGCAGGCATGAGCATTGACGATTTTGCTCCCCGTCTGAGTTTCTTCTGGGGCGTGGGCATGAACCACTTCATGGAGATTGCCAAGATGCGTGCCGCCCGTATGCTCTGGGCTAAGATTGTCAACCAGTTCAACCCCAAGAATCCTAAATCTCTCGCGCTGCGTACCCACTGCCAGACTTCTGGTTGGTCGCTGACCGAGCAGGATCCTTATAATAATGTGGCCCGCACCTGCATTGAGGCTATGGGCGCTGCCCTGGGTCACACCCAGAGTTTGCACACCAACGCACTCGATGAGGCTATTGCACTGCCCACCGACTTCAGTGCTCGTATTGCTCGTAACACCCAGATCTATCTTCAGGAAGAAACCAACATTTGCCGTGTGGTTGACCCCTGGGCTGGTAGCTACTATGTAGAAACCCTGACCCACGAGATTGCTCACCGCGCATGGGCTCATATCCAGGAAGTCGAGAAGCTTGGCGGCATGGCCAAGGCTATCGAGAGCGGCGTGCCCAAGATGCGTATTGAGGAGGCTTCGGCCCGCAAACAGAGCCGCATAGACTCTAATATCGATACCATCCTTGGCGTGAACAAATACCGCCTCGACCACGAGGATCCCATTGAGACCCTCGAAATCGACAACACCGCCGTGCGTCAGGCCCAGTTAGACCGACTGGCCAAGCTGCGTGCCAACCGTGATCCCGAGGCCGTGCAGAAAGCCCTCGATGCCCTCACCGAGTGTGCTAAGACCGGCCAGGGCAACCTGCTTGAGCTCTCCATTGATGCTGCCCGTAAACGCGCATCACTCGGCGAAATCAGCTATGCCCTTGAGAAAGTTTATGGTCGTTACAAAGCAAAAATCAATCTTATCAGCAACGTGTACAGCGCTCAGACTAAAGATACCGACGAATTCCAGCAGGTGAAGGCAATGACCGACTACTTTGCCAAGGTGGAAGGCCGCCGTCCTCGTGTTATGGTGGCCAAAATGGGACAAGACGGTCACGACCGCGGCGCCAAGGTGGTTGCCACGGGTTATGCCGACCTCGGCTATGATGTCGATATGGGTCCGCTCTTCCAGACTCCGGCAGAGGCTGCTAAGCAGGCTGTGGAGAATGATGTCCACATTTTGGGTGTCAGCTCACTTGCTGCCGGTCACAAGACCCTCGTGCCTCAGGTGATTGAGGAACTCAAGAAGCTGGGTCGAGAAGACATTATCGTCACCGTTGGCGGCGTTATACCTCCGCAGGATTATGACTTCCTGTTCAAGTCTGGCGCAGCTGCCATCTTTGGTCCCGGCACTGTGGTCAGCACCAGCGCCCGCAAGATGATGGAACTCCTCTTTGCCGCCAAGGGAATCGATTATCCTCCGGCAAAATAACTAGCACATTATCAGCTTTCATAATTCAGAATCCACCATCGCTTTGATGGTGGATTCTTTTGTTTTGGCAATTACTATTATGGCCAGGCTTTCATAGAAAGAAAATAGGTCCATCACATATAAAGAGAACGCAGGAATACCCTTCCCGTTCCACTCAAAAATTCTTATCAACAGCCCCCCGCCATGCTAACTTTTTCCTGTCTAGTTACCTACAACTTTGTTGTTGATAACTCCGCTGTTTGTTAACAAATATCTTTTCCAGCGAGGCTCTTTTATTTGTATTTTTGCATTCGAAAGGTGTTTGAGATTAGAACCTCAAATGAAAAGAGAATCAGGTGAAAAACCTGAGCTATACCCGTAGCTGTGAGCTCTAAAATGCCAAAGGCGAAACTAAGCCACTGTCCACCAAAGGATGGGAAGGTGCCCAAGGTAAAGGAGTCAAGCCAGAAGACCTGCCTTTCAGCCATGTCGCGAGATGCTTTCGGGATTAAGAGCAGTCTGCGAATGCGTTGGGCCTCATATTGTGCCTGCCGCTTCCAGCCTCCACGTTCCCACATCCCTCCAGTTTCTCCGATACAAAATGTGTAAGAGTACAAAATAAAGGAACCATGATACAGACAGTTGTCAAACGCGACGGCCGCATTGTCGGCTTCAACAGAGAGAAAATCGCCCAGGCTATCCGCAAGGCCATGCTCACCACCGAGAAAGGTGAGGATGAGTCCCTCATCTATCAGATTGTCGACCGCATCGAACTGAAAGGACCCGAACAGGCCACGGTGGAAGAAATCCAAGACTTGGTGGAGATGCAGCTGATGCAGTCTTCGCGCAAGGAGGTGGCCAAGAAGTATATCGCCTACCGCGACAAGCGCTCCATTGCCCGTAAGGCCAAGACCCGCGAAATATTTCTCGAAATTCTTGAGGCTAAGAACAATGATGTCACTCGTGAGAATGCCAACATGAATACCGACACCCCTGCCGGCATGATGATGAAGTTCGCCAGCGAGACCACCAAGCCTTTTGTGGACGACTATTTGCTTTCGGAGCGTTCCAAATGGGCCGTGAAGCATAACTATCTGCACATCCACGACAAGGATTACTATCCTACTAAGTCGCTCACCTGTGTGCAGCACCCGCTGGACCGCATACTGAACGACGGCTTTGCCGCTGGCCACAGCGAGTCGCGTCCCGCCAAACGTATTGAGACAGCCTCCGTAATGGCTTGCATCTCCTTGGAGACGGTGCAAAACGAGATGCACGGTGGTCAGGCCATTCCTGCCTTTGACTTCTATCTGGCTCCGTTCATCCGCAAGACCTACATTGAGGAGGTTAAACACCTGGAAGAAATCACCGGTACAGACCTCTCCCGCCTCTATGACCACGAGTTTGACGACTACCTGGAGTTGCCGTTGGACGGTCTTTCGGGTGACGAGCGACTGCTGCAGCATGCAGTCAACATGACCGTCCGCCGCACCCATCAGGCCATGGAAGCCTTCATCCACAACATGAATACCATTCACTCGCGCGGTGGCAACCAAGTGGTGTTCTCCTCCATCAACTATGGTACCGACACCTCTGCCGAAGGCCGTTGCGTGATTCGCGAACTGCTTAAATCCACCTATGAGGGGGTGGGTTCCGGGGCCACGGCCATTTTCCCTATCCAGATATGGAAAAAGAAACGCGGCGTGAGCTATCTGCCTGAGGATCGCAACCATGACCTCTATCAGTATGCCTGCAAGGTGGCTGCCCGTCGGTTCTTCCCTAACTTTGTCAATCTGGATGCTACTTTCAACCAGCACGACAAGTGGCGTGCCGACGACCCCGAGCGCTACAAGTACGAACTGGCCACCATGGGTTGCCGCACGCGTGTCTTTGAAGACCGTTATGGCGAGAAGACCTCCATTGGCCGCGGCAATCTCTCTTTCTCTACCATCAATATTGTGCGCCTCGCCCTTGAGGTGCGCGAAATCGAAGACAAGAACGCCCGCATAGAGGCTTTCTTTGCCAAACTGGACGAGCTGCTAGACATCACTGCCGAGCAGCTGCTGGACCGCTATAATTTCCAAAAGACGGCCCTTGCCAAGCAGTTCCCGCTGCTGATGTCCAAACTCTGGGTAGGCTGCGAAAATCTGCACCCCAACGACACCATCGAGTCCGTCATCAACCACGGCACCTTGGGCATTGGCTTCATCGGTCTGGCCGAGTGTCTGATAGCCCTTGTGGGCCATCACCACGGCGAGAGCGAAGAGGCACAGCGGTTGGGGCTGCGCATCGTAGGTTACATGCGCGACCGGGCGGTGGAGTTCTCCGAGAAATACCAGCACAACTTCAGCATCCTGGCCACACCTGCCGAAGGCCTTTCGGGTCGTTTCACTGGGCGCGACAAGAAAGATTTCGGCACCATTCCCGGTATTACCGATAAGATATACTACACCAACTCTAACCACGTCCCGGTCTACTACCACTGCTCTCCGCGCCACAAGGCCGAGATTGAGGGCCCTTATCACGAACTCACCCGTGGCGGACATATCTTCTATGTGGAAATTGATGGCGACGCCACCCATAATCCCAAAGCCATCGAGAACATAGTGGACCTGATGGACAAGTACAACATCGGCTATTGCTCCGTCAACCACAACCGCAACCGCTGCATGGATTGTGGTTACGAGGATGCCCAATCCAATCTGGGGAATTGCCCCCGCTGTGGCAGCACCAATATCGACCGCCTGCAGCGCATCACGGGCTATCTTGTTGGAACCACTGACCGTTGGAATCGTGCCAAACTTGCTGAACTCAATGACCGCATCGTACACAAATAATATTCGTCTGCTGGACATCGTCCACGGCACCTCTGTCGATGGCCCTGGGCTGCGCACTTCCGTCTATGGCGCCGGATGCGTCCACCATTGCCCCGGTTGCCACAATCCACAGTCGTGGGACCCTGCTGGTGGCTACGAGCGGAGCATCATGGCCGTCGCCGAGGAGGTATTGGTGGAAGATATGGATGTGACTTTCTCGGGTGGCGACCCAATGTTCCAACCCGTGGCATTCACCCTGCTGGCTAGGGAAATCCACCGTCAGTCCTCCCATACCATATGGTGCTATACAGGCTATCGCATCGAGCAGTTGCTTGTCGATCCACTCAGACGAGCCTTGCTTGAACAGGTGGACGTGTTGGTCGACGGCCCGTTTGTTCAGAGTCTTCGCGACCTCTCCCTACTCTTCAGGGGCAGCTCCAACCAACGACTGATAGATGCCCCCGCCACACTTGCCCAGCAACAGGTTGTCCTCTACACACCCATGGAGGCCACATATGAATACATTACCCGTCCGCGCCAAACCAGACTACAGCAACCTCGGATGCCAATGCCGTCTGCTACAGCGCTGCAGAGTGGTTCCCTTTAGCCCATTTACTCAATTACCGTCAGAATGCTTTTCCACGGTCAGGTGTTGAAAAATAGAACTTTTTTTCAAAAAAATGGCATTAAATTATGCCATGTCAGAAAAAAGTTGTAATTTTGCAAACTCAATTAGAGCGCGAAAATGAAGGCAAAATACGATACTACTATCCAGTTTAGTGGTTTGAAATCAGGAAAATACGAGTTCGAGTATGTCTTGGATGGTGGCTTCTTTGAAGGCTTCGAAAATGAAGAATTACAAGATGGAAACGTCGTTTTTGCAGTTAATCTGGAGAAAAAAGAACGCCTGTTGATGATAAATTTTGCCTGGAAGGGCACGGTGAAGTCAACATGTGATCGATGCCTTGGGGAGTTGGAGGTTCCCGTAGAAGGAGAGCAGACCCTCTGCGTGAAGTTCAGCGACACGGAGACAAGTGAGGATGAAAATGTGGTCTATCTCCCCGAGGATGCCTACCAGATTGATTTGAGCCAGTGGATGTATGAGTTTGTAGCGGTCAGTTTGCCCATGCAGCGAGTCCATCCCGACGGCCAGTGCGACCCCGAGATGCTCAAATTCATCTCCAACGAGAACGAAGATGGCTCCGAAGGGGAGGAGAGAGAGACCCAGAGCGGAGAGACCGACCCCAGATGGGACGCACTGAAACAACTATTGGAAAAATAAACAAAAAAATAATAATAATATGCCACATCCAAAACACAGATTCTCGCAGACTCGCACAGCGAAGCGCAGAACACACGACGCCCTGGAGAAAGCACAGCTTACCACCTGCAGCAACTGCGGTGCTCCAGTAATGTATCACCACGTATGCCCCGAATGCGGTTACTACCGCGGCAAACTCGCCATCGAGAAGAACACCGAGGCATAAGCCGATACACCAGGCAAAGACAGTACGTGAACGCCCCACAAGACGTTCACGTATTTTTTTTGTCCTTTCCAGTCCAAAAATCTGTTTGTTTCAGAAAAAGTTAGTATATTTGCATTGTTCCCCAGCCAAGCCCTAAATGGGTAAGTGGGTGGGGAACAGGACATAATAAAAAAGACGTTGAGCGAAACGTTTTATCTGCGGCATACAGAACTTCGCAACTTCTAATCTTCCGCACGGTAAAGCAGTGGCAGCGTCCAGGGTGCGATATGCATAATGCTTATGTATAATCGTCAGCGTGGGCTTGGCATTGCTTATCCTCGGAAGATGGGCATGCGAAGGCCTTGTATGCGGGATGAGCGATGAACTTGATACCCGCGCTTCTTTTTTATATGCTTTTCAGTTTTCTTTACCACACCGCCCTACGGGTATCGGGCAACAAAAAAACCGATGTGCCCGATGGGATATAACAGGGCAGCAGAATAATGCAAAATAGCAAGAAAGAGTACCAAACTCCAATGGTAGAACTGATGGAAGCCCGCGTGGAACGAGGCTTCGCTGGCAGCGGCACAGAACCCCAACCTCAAGGAGCCAACGGCACCACCGAAGGCCTGATTGGCAGTAGCAACACCTACACCGGCAGCGATTTCGACTAATGATTAAACCTTTAAAACCTCAATGAAATGAAAAGAACAGCAATTAGTCTAACCTCTCTATTAGTACTATCAACACTATTCACCCTCACTTCCTGCAACAAGGAGGAGGCTTCCAACGGCACCCAGTTCCGTGCCTCTATGGAGGACTGCACCGGCCAGAACGGCAAGACCACCCTCAGCGGCACTGCCCTCAACTGGGTCAGTGGCGACCGCATTGCCGTCTATGGCACTGATGGTTGCGGCATCTACTCTGCCACGCCGCAAGAACCTGCCACCACCGCCATTTTCGACAACGTCAGTGGTGAGATAGGCGACCCCACTTTCCGCGCCTTCTACCCCACCACGCTGACCACCGACGGTGTGAACATCCCCCTCCCAGCCACTCAGACCTATGTTGAGAACTCCATCCATGAGTTCCCCATGTATGCCGAGAGCAGCGACAACACCCTTGCCTTCAAGAACCTCTGCGGAGCCTTGAAGTTGCACCTGACCGCCAATGTCAACATCAGCAGTATAGTTGTCACCGCTGCCAATGAAATCAATGGCACATTCAGTGTCAACTACAACGCTGGCGACCCGCAGTTGACCCACGTCTCTGGCGGTAGCAACACGACGATTCTCTCTTGCGCCACTGCCCAGAGCATTGCCAGCGGTATGGATTTCTTTATCTATCTGCCCGAAGGCAGTTACAGTGGTCTGCAGATTGAACTGAATACCGTTGACGGGCTGAGTTGTATAAAGACGGCTAATACCGCCATCACTGTCGCTCGCAGCCAGTATACCCTCATCACTTTCAATTCAAGTGACCTCCACTTCCGCCCTATTGGCTCTGTAGGTGGCCTATTCTCCATCAATGCCGATGGTGACCAGGTGTGGTTCTCTCAGGGAAACTTACAGTATCAGGCCAGCACCGGTACTTGGCGTTTCGCCGAGAATCAGTATGACTACTTGGGTGCAGACAATGCAAACATCAGTGCTAGCTACTCAGGTTGGATAGACCTATTTGGCTGGGGCACTGGAAACAATCCCACTCTTTCCTCAACCGATAACTCTGATTATTCTACCTTTGTAGACTGGGGTACTAATTCAATTAGCAATGGAGGAGAGCAGACAAATTCTTGGCGCACTCTATCACGCGATGAATGGGACTACATACTGAATGGACGTTCTGGTGCTGCCATGAAGTATGGTACATGTTCTGTTAATGGAATATACGGAATCGTCCTACTTCCAGATAATTGGGAGCAACCTGCCGGAGTTAACTTTACTTCAGGATACAATTATCTTCAGAATAATTTCTCGCTGGCACAGTGGTGTACAATGGAGGCTGCTGGAGCCGTATTTCTACCATCTGCTGGGGATAGATACTCAAATATCTACACAGAAGGTGATGATGGAAACTATTGGACATCTACTATTTTTAGTGAAGCAGAAGCATCGGATGTTTATTTCTGGGTTCAGAGCAATGCGGGCGGAGTAGGTTACTATTATCTTCATTTTGGCTTCTCAGTACGTCTGGTAAGTGATAACAATTAATCTTATAGACTGGAAATGGTTTGAATAGTGTGGTTCTGCAACCCTTCCATAATCGAATCTTTTCAATTAGGATAGTAACCTTATTCAACTCCCGGTTCTTGTGACTGGGAGTTTTTTTGTTCTTTGACCAATATATATACATATTATGCTGTGCCAACGGCACGGTGACTTATAGGGGCGTCGGTATCTGTAAGTTGTTGATTTTTTCGCCGGGTTTGTCGTTTCTGTGGAATTTGGATTCCAGCATTGTTTTGCGGAGGTTGTGTCTTCTTATAGATATTCCATGTAGTTCTCAGGGGTGATGGTGACGGTTTCTTTTACGGGGTAAGCTCCGGTGAACCTTTTTGAGAATAGGACTTTCTTGTTGGGGCTCCACTTCATCTCGAAGGCTGTCATCATTCCGTCACTTTCCTCGACAAGGTCAATCTCTTGCTGCAATGTTGTACGCCAAAGTATTGGTTGCAGTAGTGCCTTTTTAGGATGCAAATATATGCATTTTCTGGAATATAGTCCAAAAATTATATATTTTTTTTGGACTATATTCCAGAAAATCGACCTTTTTGTACTTCAGATGAGACTGGCGATGAGGTCGTGTTCTAGGGCTTGGGTGATGCGGACTGGATAGAACTGGCCGATGTGCAGGGGTGTGGAGGCGGGGATGAGTACCTCGTCGTCGATTTCGGGACTATCGTATTCGGTACGGCCGATGTAGTAGTCGCCCTCGTGTCGGTCGATAATCACGCGGAAGGTGCGGCCTACACGGGCTTGGTTCTTTTCCAATGATATTTCTTCCTGTATGGACATGAGTTCTGCCACGCGACGTTCCTTTTCTTCTTGTGGTATAGGGTCGCCAAGCTTTTCGGCTGGGGTGCCCTCTTCGGGCGAGTAGGCGAAACAGCCCATGCGGTCGAAACGGGCTTCGCGGACAAATTGCTTGAGCTCTTCGAAGTCTTGATCGGTTTCGCCGGGGTAACCTACGATAAGGGTGGTGCGGATGCTGACGTCGGGCAGTTTCTCTCGGAACATTTGGATGAGGCTGAGCGTGCCCTGGCGGTCTATGCCACGCTGCATGGAGCCGAGTATACGGCTGTTGATGTGCTGGAGGGGTATGTCGATGTAGTTGCAGATGTTAGGGTGGCGCTGCATGGCTTCGATGGCATCGACAGGGAAGGAGGTGGGATAGGTGTAGTGCAGGCGAATCCACTCGGCACCGCTTTGGGTGGCCAGTTGCTCTAGGAGGCCGCCCAGTCGGCGGCGTCCGTAAAGGTCGAGGCCGTAGTAGGTGGTGTCTTGGGCGATAAGGATGAGCTCTTTCACGCCGCCTTGGACCAGCTTTTTTGCCTCCTCGATGAGTTCTTCAATGGGACGGGAGATGTGTCGGCCACGGATGAGTGGAATGGCACAATAGGAACAGGACCGGTTGCAGCCTTCGGCAATCTTGAGATAGGCGTAATGGCGTGGGGTGCTGAGGGTGCGCTGGGCGGTGAAGGGTTCGAACATGTTGGAGGCGACCAGGGCATTTTGCACGATGGTCTCCCACTGGTGGGCACCGTACCATCCGTCTACCTCGGGCATTTCGGCTTGCAACTCTTGGCGGTAGCGCTCCACGAGGCAGCCAACGGCATAGAGGGTGCGCCTCTTGCCGTCGTGGGCATGGCGGCGGTTGAAGTTCTGCTTGTCTTGGATTTGCTTGAGAAGGGTGTTGACGGACTCTTCCTTGGCATCGCCGATGAAGCCGCAGGTGTTGACGATTACCAGGTCGCAGTCGTTCTGTTGGCGGTCAAAATATACTGTGTGATGGGCTGCGGTGAGGTGGCCGGCGATGTTCTCGGAGTCGACAGTGTTTTTGCTGCAGCCCAGTGTAACTATGTTGATTTTCATTATTTCTTATTGTCGAAAAGGCTGTCTACAAATTCGTCGGCATTGAATACCTGTAGGTCGGTCATTTTCTCGCCGAGTCCGATATAGCGGACGGGGATTTGGAACTGGTCGCTGATGCCGATGATTACGCCGCCCTTGGCAGTGCCGTCGAGCTTAGTGAGGGCAAGGGCGTTGACATCGGTGGCGGCGGTGAACTGCTTGGCCTGCTCGATGGCATTCTGTCCGGTGCTGGCATCGAGCACGAGGAGCACTTCGTGGGGGGCGTCGGGCATGAGTTTCTGCATGACCTTACGTATCTTGCCCAGCTCGTTCATCAGACCCACTTTGTTGTGTAGGCGGCCAGCGGTGTCGATGAGCACCACGTCCATGTCCTTGGAGAGGGCAGACTGGAGGGTGTCATAGGCCACAGAGGCGGGGTCGGCATTCATGCCTTGCTGCACGATGGGCACGCCTACGCGGTCGGCCCACAGTTGCAGCTGTTCCACGGCGGCGGCGCGGAAGGGGTCGGCGGCGCCCAGCATGACTTTTTTGCCAGCCTGTTTATACTGATAGGCCAATTTGGCGATGGTGGTGGTCTTGCCCACACCGTTCACGCCTACAACCAACACCACATAGGGGTGGTGGGGTAGGGGAGAGTCGAAGTCTTCGGGGAATTTGCCGTCATGTTTGCGCAAGAGCGTGGCTATCTCGGCACGGAGGATGGCGTTGAGTTCTGAGGTGCTGATATATTTGTCGCGTTTGATGCGCTCTTCTAGGTGCTGGATGATTTTGAGTGTGGTTTCGACGCCCACATCGGAGGTGATGAGGGTTTCTTCTAGATTGTCAAGTACGCTGTCGTCGACGGTTGACTTGCCGAGAATTGCCTTGGAGAGTTTTGAGAAGAAACTTTCCTTGGTCTTGTTGAGACCTTGGTCGAGGGTCTCTTTCTTTTCTTTTTTGCTGAATAGGCCCATAGTTCTTATTATTTAGTTTTGTTGTTTCTATTATTTGATGCCCAGCCTTTGGTTCATCACAGGACGGATTTCTTTGTCAAATATTTTTCTGTATTTGTCCCATCCATATCGGGTGTTGTCGCCAGAGGCATAGTACCACAAGGCAATGATGAATTCTTCGGGTGGGTAGTAGCCTTGGATGACGGTGAGTTGCTGTTGGTTGGATTTGAATACGCCAAAGGAGGGGAACCCCATTCTGGCGCCGAGAACTTTCTTGGCAAAGTTGTGGGTGTTGCGCTTGGCACCGGGGGCAACAGCCGTGTTGCTGTATTTCTCGCCAAACCACGTAAATTCAGTATTGCCCTCGGCATCGAATTTAACTGGGATGTAATAAGTGTTGAGTATGAGTGCCACGGTGGGGTTGCTGAAAGTTTCCTTGTCCATCTTTTTGCACCAGCCGCACCAGGAGGTGTAGAAATCGACAAAAAAGAGTTTGGAGTTATTCTTGGTGTCGGTTTTGGCAGCCTGTTCTATGGTTTTCCATTGGACGGTTTGGGCATTGGCCATGCCGGTCATGAGGAGCCCGAGGGTGAGGATTAGTATTATTTTTTTTGTCATATCTTTGTTGTTTTTGCTCGTTTATATTATTATTTTGAGTTTCTTTACCAGTCGTATTGCCAGTCGGAATCCAATTCGTCGCTGCTGGGGTCATATACTTCCTCTCGTTCTTCTCGGTCACGAATGCGGAAGAGGCGACCCAGCCAATCGTCCTTTTTGGACTTTGTTTGGGTGGATTGCTGCTTGTCTTCCTCGATGATTTGGGCAATCTGTTTGATGTAGTTTTCCACATAATTGTGAGGGTGGGATTCGTCGTAGAGGATGTGTGAGCCGGTGTAGTAGTGGTGTATGATGCTGTCGTAGCTGATGCCGAGGCCGACCATGCGGATGGTGCCTTCCTGAGAGAGCCCTACGCCGTGGCCGAAGCCATGGCCGGAGAGGGTCACGCGGTGGCTGGTACTGTCATAGAGTACGGAAAAGAAGGTGGATTTTAGTTGGAAGTCGGTACGTATGCGGGTCAGAGGAATGCCGCAGAGGCGTACTTTTCGTTGTGATTGACTGAAGGTGAGCAGCTCGTTGCGGATGCTGTCGTTGGCGGTGTCGAGCTTGTGTTTGGAGGCAAAGTAGTTGAGCCATTTGTTTTCGTCCACCACTTTTACCCACTCGCTCTGTCGCATGTGGTAGGAGAAGGTGTCGGGGACCGACCGGAGGTAGGGCAGGGCCGCCCGCCAGACATCTTCAGAGTTGGCCGTTTGACCGCCGCTGTTGGAGTGGAAAGGGGTTTCGATGAGGCGATTGTCGGCATCTACGATGGTCATGCCGCTGCTTTGCATGGTGCCCAACATGATGTCGGGTCGCACGCAGCGATTGAGGTAGGCTTGGCAATGCACTTGGTCGCAAAAATTGTAGCCTTCGGCCTGGTGTTTGTGGATGTTTTTCATGGCCCAGGTACGCGAGATGATGGCCTGCACGCGAAATATATCGCTCTGGGTACCATAGATTTCTGATTGAACCACCCCAGCAATATAGGTCTCAAATTCGACATCGTTGATGAGCAGGAGTTTGCCGTTTTTGCCTACGGAGACTTCGAGGTTGCCCTCATAGGTGCGTTGCTTGACATTGCGGGGATTGAGGCAAAGGATGCAGGCGGTGTCGGTGGCCGAAAAGGTGATGGAGGTAAAACTGCCATAGTCGTAGCCGTCAATGGCCACATGCACTTGCTTACCGTTGGGAGTGAGCTCTACCGATTTGTCGTTGCCCACCTCGGAGGCTATGAGAGTGCTGTGGTCGCCATATAGGTTGTAGGTGCCTAGGTCGAAAGAGATGTTGATGAGGTCGATGCTGTTGTTAGTGAATAGCCGCACCTTCACACGGTCGGCATTGGCAGAAAGTGTGAGCAGCAGAAGGCAGAGTATGGTAAAGAGTCTCTTCAAGTGGTTATGATTGTTTCATTATTTTCATAATTTCCTCGGCAGTACGGTCGGAGGCCCCGGCGTTGCCCAGCAAAGTGTGCAGTCGGGCATAGCCGTTCAGCATCTCTTGGCGCGACTGGCTGTCAGCCGTGATGCGGTCAAATTCCTTTTGCAGCCGGTCGTCGGTGACGTCGTCTTGAATGAGTTCGGTGACTATGGGGGAGTCGGCTATTAGGTTGGGTAACGAGATGTATTTGATTTTGTTGCCTATCAGCGGGCGTGCAATGGCCACGGAGATGGGGTTGGCGCGATAGCAGACCACTTGAGGCACATTGAAAAGCGCGGTTTCAAGTGTTGCGGTTCCTGAACAGACGATTGCGGCATAGGCACTGGAAAGCAAGTCGTAGGTCTTGTCATAAACCACGGTGACGTTGGACGCCTGCCGTGTATAGGGCTGGTAGTATTTGTCGCCCAGCAGTGTCATGCCGGCGATGATGAAATGGTATTCAGGATGCTTCTGGGCCAGACGAATCATAGGGGGTAGCATCTTGTTGAGTTCCATCTTACGGCTTCCGGGGAGCAGGGCGATGATTTTCTTGCCTTCGGGACTGTTAATCGTTGAGGACGATTGGAAACGGGCCACGGCATCCAGCAGTGGATGCCCCACATATACTGCCTGTGGGAAGTTGTTGTGGGCATAGAAGTCTTGCTCAAAAGGCAAGATATAGCAGAGTCGGTCCAAGTCTCGCCGCATGGGTTTGATGCGCCCTTTTTTCCACGCCCATAGTTGGGGCGAGATGTAGTGGACATTTTTAAATCCATGTTCATGAGCAAACTTGGCAATCTTGAGGTTGAATCCGGGGTAGTCGATATAGACAATCACATCTGGGTGGAATTCCAAAATGTCCTGTTTGCAGAAACTGATGTTCCCCAACACGGTCTTCAAGTGCAAGGCCACCTCTACGAATCCCATATATGCCAAATTGCGGATGTGTCGGACGGGTGCCCCCACCACTGATTGCATATCGTCGCCTCCCCAGTAGCGTATCTCGGCATGGGGGTCTTTGCGGAGGATAGCCCGCATGAGATTGGCACCGTGAAGGTCGCCCGAGGCCTCGCCTGCTATGATGTAATATTTCATGTTTCGGGGACTGGGTAAGGGATTAATTGAATGATAGGTAGTGGTGCTTCAGCATAAACCAGAAATAGGCAATGGCTGTGACGAAGAGGGTGGTGATAACGGCCTTGAGGGTGTCGGGATAATTCTGCTCTTTGGCATAATAACGCAGCAGCAGGATGGGCGGCACCAAGGCCAAGGCAAACCAGCGGGCATTCTCGGCTAGCGGCAAGTGGGTCAGCCATAGAACACAGAAGACCAAAACAGCGCAAAGCAGTTCGCTGACAACCACGCCCAAGATGCCTGTAATATAGTTGTTCTGATTGAGTAGTTTTTTCATAGTTCGAGATTTTTGATAAGGGGGATGTGCTGCTTGTTGGTGAAATCGGGGCTCACGGGCACCACCGAGACATAGCCGTTGGAAAGGCAGTACTCATCGGTGTCGTGCTCGGGGTTGTTGCATACAAAGCGGCCTGTCATGGTCCAGAAAGGTTTGCCGTTGCTGTCGGTCCGTTTCTCCAGGCTGTCTTCCCATGCGGCACGGGCCTGGCGGCAGATGCGGATGCCTTTTATTTTTTCGGCGGGCAGATGCGGAATGTTTACGTTCAGCGCGGTGAAGTCGGGCAGCGGATGTTGTAGCACCTGGCGGATGATGTGTCGTATGGAGGGTGTGCAGGCGTTGAAGTCGGCTTCGGGGCTGTGGGTCAGCAGTGAGAATCCAATGGATTGCAATCCGTTGAGGCAGCCTTCCAACACGGCCCCCATGGTACCACTGTATATAATATTGATAGAGGAGTTGCTTCCATAGTTGATGCCCGAGAGCATCAGGTCTGGTTTCCTAGGGCAGAAATGCTCGTATCCCATCTTCACGCAGTCGGCGGGTGTGCCATCGCAGGCATAGTAGTCCACCCCGTCCTCCTGATTGACTAGGTAGGCGTGCAGTGGGCGCATGCAGGTGATGGAAGTGCTGAGGCCGGAGGCGTTGCGGTCGGGAGCCATGACCACCACGTCGCCAAACTCTTGGGCTATGTGTACCAAGTGTCGCAGGCCGCGTGAGGAGACACCGTCGTCGTTGGTGATGAGGATGAGGGGCTTCATGGATTATTCTTTGGCAAATGAGTTGGGCTGCTGTCCAAGGTAGAAGCTAGCGGGTTGTAGTATGTTGTCGAATACAAAGTACTGGATGAGCACCGTGTCCTTGCTATCGATGATGGCGTAAAGGCGGTTCAGGTCGAACATCTCATAGAGATCTTCGCTGCCCATCACCAGGGAGTCAGCTGGGTTGTTGTATTTGATAAAGGTTTTTACCTCACGGGTGATGCCTTCGGTATTGGTGACTTGGAGGATGGCGCGGGGGCCGGCATTGAAGGAAGTCTCCATGTTGCTGTTGGGCACGCGGCTGGCAAACTCGTCGAAGTTTAGGTTGTGGAAACAAGAAAGCATCTGCGCCACACGCGCGGTGTCGAAGTCATTGATCCTCTGGCCGGCCTTCTGAAACACAAAGGTGTTGCCTTGGCGGCTGACGGTGTAGGACTCTTCTGGGGTGGCCGGAATGTCCAACTTCACCTGCTGGAGGTGGGTGATGTCCCAATGAACGATGGTATGGCTGCGCCACGCCATGGCATCGGTCACAAATCGGGGTGTCAGATAGCCGCGGAAGCCGGGTATGTGAATGATGAATGGGACTTTATCGCCTTCGCGGTACATAAAGCAGGCCATCATGTCCTGTGTCTCCTGCCCGACAAAGTAGGTGACGGTGAGTTTCTCATGCGGGAAGAGGCGGAGTCTGCCGCCGAACCAGTCTATCAGATAGCGGGTCTGATAGACTTCGCATTTAATGGAGTTGGCCGAAAGACGTTTGATGGCTTGGGGCACAGCGTTTTTGTTTACTTGCTGGCGGATGCGCATGTCTCGAAGGGTTTCGAGCAGCAGCTTAATCATGCCTTTGTTGGCAGGGTAGAGACCGTCCACGGTCCAGGTGGTGTCGGAGTTTGTGTCAGCCTCGGCTACGCGCTGTAGCAGCACATGGTTGTCTTGCTTGTCAGCCAGGTACAGCTTGGTGATATTTTCTACATCTTCGACGTGGAAATCTTGTTCAAATGTGGCATCCTTTGAGCCTCTTATGGCCACAAACAAAGCAATGAGGCCGATAACGACAACAGCTATCAGAAGGATGAGTAAGTTCCTTTTTCTTTTCATTTCTTGCGGTATTGTTTACGACGGATAATGATGATGACGATTCCGGCCAGGATGATGAGACCTGAGGGCAGCAGCAGGTTGAGCAATTGATAGCCCATGCGGTCTTCTTTGACCTTCATGACGTCCAGTTTGCGAATCTTAATGTTGCGTGAGCGACTGGCAATGGAGCCTTCCTCGCCCACCAGATAGTCAATGCAGTTCAGCAGCAACTCTTTGTTGGCATACATGGTCTCGGTGTAGAAGTCGTAGCCCAACGGGTAGGTGGTGCCGTCATTGTAGTTGAAGCGGTTCTTGATGATGTCGCCGTCCGAGAGGACTATCATGCGGGTGCTGTCACCCTCGGCACGGTAACCCATGGAGGGCAGCTCCATAAACTCTGGGGTGAGGCGGTTGCGGAACATCGACTGGAACTTGCCTTCCAGCAGTACGGCAATGGGCACGTTCTTATGGTTGAACAGCCTTTGGTCGGGTTCGGTCTTGGCCTCGTTCAGGTCATAGATGGCTGGGGCATTCTTCACACGGGTGTACTCCGAGGTAGCCAGCAGTACAGATTTGTCTATGCCGTTGTCTATAAGGTCTATACTGCTGACAAAGTCGGTCTTGATAAGGTCCAAGTTGCGCACGATGGGGTGAGGCGACAGAGGCACTATTTCGGGGAAGTAGAGCCACGGCTGGAACTGTATCTGAGGTTGCTCGCCCACCATGCCCACGGTCATGGGTATGGGGCGGCAGCGAACATCCATCACCAAGTCGGGGTTGACGCGCACACCGTAGGTGAAGAGCATTTCGTCGATATTCAGTGGGAAGCGGGTGGCGATGGCCTGTCCGGCATGTTGCAGGCTGTCCAAGTCGGCATCCAGCGGGTCTATGAGCCACAGCAACTTGCCGCCGTACATCACATATTGGTCCAGAATAAAGAGGTCGCGGTCGCTGAAAGTCTTTGTAGGCTTGGCAATAATGATGAGGTCATACTTGTTGTGGAAATAGAATTCCGTGGAGTCATTGGGGTCTTGTGAACGGCCAGTCAGTGAGTTTATATTGCCGTCCATGCGGGCGGTGTCCAAGTTATAGTAGTCATAAAGGGTGGTGATAAGGTCAGCCATGTTGGGCAGTTCCAGCTCGCCATGTCCGCGCAGGAAGGCCACAGTGGGCTTCTGTCCGCGGGCCAAGGCTCTGATGGGGTTGGAGAGCACATATTCCAAACTCTGTATGGAGTTGTTGAGCAACTGGCTTTGGTCGACATATTTCTGGCTTTGCAGCAGTTGGATGGAGGTCTCGTTGCCCTTATAGATAACGTCGGCGGCGGGAATCAGCACCTGTGTGGTCACACCGTTGCCGGTGTTCACCTGTATTTGTGTGGGCATGATGCCCTTCTGTGCCAGCTTTTGGTAGAAAACCTGGCGTTCTTGCTGGTCCTCGAAATTATTGGGGTTGACAAATTCGTATTCGATATTCTTGTTGTAGGCGCGGAATTGGTTGAGCATCTCCTTGGTCTCATTCTGCAACCGCTTGAAGTCAGCGGGGAATTCTCCTTCCAGATATACGCGGTAGAGCACCGGCTCGTCCACCTTCTTCAGCAGGTTCTTGGTCGACTTGGAGAGGGTGTAGCGTTTCTCCGAGGTGAGGTCCAGCCGGGTGAAGAAATAGTAGCTGATGACGTTGACAAAAACCACGATGAGGATGCCTGCCCCCAATTCAATCCAGTGGCTGCGGCGCAGGTCTTTCTTCTTGTGCCAGCCGTGCCACTTGCGGCTTTGCAGCACGATGCGGGTGGCCAGCAGGAAGAGGGCAATAACGGAGGCAAAGTAAATCACGTCGCGTGTGTCTATCACCCCGCGGCTGATAGACTCGTAGTGGTAACTCATGCCCAGCGACCGCACAAAGAGGTCGGCATTGCCCAAGAACCCCATGCGGTAGATGCTCTCAAATCCTAGGTGCATAAAGGCACTCATGAGTGCGGCCAGGATGAAGGCTACAATCTGGTTGTTGGTGATGGAACTGGCAAAGAGTCCTATGGCCACAAAGGCAGCCCCCAAAAGGAGCAGGCCGATATAAGAACCGGCCACGCTGCCGGTGTCGATGTTGCCCACGGGGTCGCCCAGGGCGTAAACGCTGAAATAGCACACCAGGGTGGGCAGCAGCGAGATGAATACCAAAGTAAAGCCTGCCAAGAATTTGGCCCAGATCAGGGTCATCTCGCTCAGCGGTTTGGTGAGGAGCAGCTCCATGGTGCCATTCTTCTTCTCTTCGGCAAACATGCGCATGGTGATGGCGGGGATGAGGAAGAGGTAGAGGAAAGGTCCGATGATGAAGAGGCCGTCCATTCCGGCAAAACCGTAGTCAAGGATGTTGAAGTCACCCTTGAAGACCCACAGCATCAGTCCGGTGAGGACGAGAAACACAATAATCGTCAGATACCCGATGAGGGAAGAGAAGAAACTGGCCAGTTCTTTTTTGAAGAGTGTGAACATTCTGTTTTGTGCGTAAGGTAGTTAAGGGAAGTTTGACTATTCGAATTTGAAGCGTTTGGAGCGGAAGGAGCGGCCTTGATAGTCGCCCAACGAGAGTTCGTATATAACCTCTGCCATCAAGCTGGCGTTCTTGGTGAGCATGTCGCGGTTGATGTTCTCAGATATGTCGCTGGGCACATGGTCGTAGTTGCCGCCCATATAGTTGGTGAACACCAGTGAGGGAATGCCTATCTGGGCAAAGGCAGCCGCGTCGCCACGGGGATAGGTGTGCAGCCCTTTGGCCAGCGATTTGGTGGAAACCGTGTCGTTGTGGTAGGCAATGTCCCACAGACGGGGGAACCGTTTGTTGCCCATCACGTTGATGCTGTCGCCGGAACCGATGCACTGGGCATTGATGAAGCACTCAATGTTGCCCAGTTTGGAGAAGTTGGAGACAAAAATGCTCGACCCCAGGTTTTCCAGTTCGCCGCCAGAGAAGAGGACAAAGATGATGGAGCGCTTGTTGAACTCAATGTCTTTGGGGGCGTAAGTGGTCAGCAGGCGGGCGGTTTCCAGCACCGCGGCCACGCCGCTGGCGTTGTGGTCGGCACCGGGGAAAAGACAGGTGCTGCCCTGCACGCCTACGTGGTCCAGATGGGCACCCACCACAACCAGCTCGTTCTTCATGCGCTCGTCATGTCCGGGCAGATAGCCGATGACGTTGGCCGTGGGAGCATTGGGCTTATACTTGGCGTTGATGTTGATTTCAAATTTCTTGCGCAGGTGGAATGACTGTGGCACCATGGTGTTTTGCAACACGTCTACCACCGAGTCTAGGGCCATCTGCTCGTCCTCCAGCAGGGCGCGGCCCATGTCCATGGTGGGCTGCACCACGGGGAACGTAGCCTGATGAGAGCCTTCGCCGCAGTAGGCCTGATGCTGCACCTCGTAGGAACGGCAGGTCTCCGAGAGGTTGATGCAGACAAGTCCCACAGCCCCATGCCTGATGGCCGTCTCGGCTTTCTGGCGCAGGGTGGCATAACGCTCAGTTACGTTGCCGGGCAGGAATTCGGGTACCCCCGAAAGGCACAGCACAATCTTGCCCTGCACGTCCACATGGGCGTACTCGTTAAAGACGCGGTTGTCGATGCCCCAGCCGCAGAAAACCACTGGCGCGTTGGTATAGCCGCGGCCAGTCATGCTCGAACACACATAGTCGCGACCCAGCACATAGGCGGTACGGGTGTCGTTGTCGTTGACGTAAGTGTTAAAATTGCAGTTCTCTATCTCGTTATACTCCACTTGGAACCACTGGGCCCACTCTCCTTCCCACGGTTTCACTCCGTAAGATGAGAGCACCTCCGCCACATAGTCCGCCGCCTCAATGTAGGCCTGCGAGCCTGCCATTCGCCCCTCATACTGGCTGTTGGACAGCACGCGGATATGCTTCATCAGCGTGTCGGTGTTGGCGCGAAGCAGGGTGTCTTTTACAACTTCGTCTTGTGCAATGGCCATCGCGGGCAGCAGGGCTGCCACCAAGGCCAACATAGCAATGAGCTTCTTCATTTTCATGAGCTTAATATATTATATATTATTTTTATTTTCTTGATAATAAATAATTTGGTGCATGATACACGCACTATACAAACAAGCAAAGATACGAAAAAAAGATGATACAACAAGAAAAAAGTTTCCTATCGCTCGCTATTCCTCCGAGCTCTGCGAGATAAATCGCCTGTAGGCCGAGAAAGTGTTGGCCCGGGAGAGAAATCCCACATATTTGCCTTCGTCGTCAACCACTATGAGGTTGTAGCGGTTGCCCAGTTTGAACTTCTCCACTACCTCGAAGGGAGAGTCGCTCATGTGGATAATGTCCCTGTCGTCAAAAGTCATCATCAGTTCCTTCACCGTCACGCGGTCATACAGTTCCGGCTTGAAAATAAGGTGTCGAATGTCGTCCATAACTATCAGTCCCAGAAACTTGCCATTGCTGTCCACCACCGGAAACAGGTTGCGTTTGCATTGCTGGATGGCCTCCACAATGTCGCGCAGTGAGCCCTCCTCATGGAGAGCCACAAAGTTGGTCTCGATCAGTTTCTTCAGGTCCATCAACTGCCAGGCCGAGGCATCCTTGTTGTGGGTCATCAGGTCGCCTTTCAGGGCCAGTTTGCGGGCATAAATAGAATGCTTCTCAAACGGCTGCACACAGATGTAAGTCACCGTGGCCGTGATTAGTAGCGGAACCATCAAGGCATAGCCGCCCGTAATCTCCGCAATGAGAAACACACCCATAAAAGGAGCGTGCATCACCCCCGTCATCACCCCCGCCATGCCCACCAAGGCAAAGTTGGCCGTCGACTGCGGAGGCAGGCCCAGTTGGTTGCCCAGCGCGGCAATGAAGTATCCGCTCAGCCCGCCCACCACCAGTGACGGGCCGAAAGTGCCGCCCACGCCCCCGCTGCCTATCGTGGTGGCCGTGGCCACCGGCTTCAGCAGGATGAGCACCAGCAATATGGCCAGAGCAAACCAGTTGTTGTCGTGGAAGGTACTGAACAGGCTGTCCGCAAAGAGCGGGTCGCTGTTGCTGCCGTTGAGCAAGGCCGAGAGTGACCAGTAGCCCTCTCCGTAAAGCGGCGGAAAGAGAAATATCATCACCCCAAGCACCAATCCGCCCGTCAGCAGCCTCGCCATCCACTGCTTCCGTTGGGCAAACCAGCCCTCCACCCAATCGGTGCAACGCAGGAAATAAATGGAACTAAAGGCGCAAAAGACACCCAGCACCACTAGAAAAGGAATCTGGCTGAGCGTAAAATCTTGCGTAACGTGGAAGGCAAACTGCACCTCGGAGCCCATGAAGAAGAAAGCCACCGTGGCCGCCGACAGCGACGACACCAGCAGCGGCACCGCCGTGGTCATGGTCATGTCGAACATCAGCACCTCCACCGTGAACAGCACCCCCGCCAGCGGAGCCTGGAAAATGCCCGCTATGGCACCCGCCGCGCCGCAGCCTAGCAGCAGCTTCACCCCCCGTTTGCTCACATGGAAGAAATGTCCCACATTGGAGCCTATGGCAGAACCCGTCGAAGCTATGGGAGCCTCCAGCCCCACGCTGCCGCCCAGCCCCACCGTCAGGGTCGAAGCCACCATGGAAGTGTACATATTGCGGGCCGGCAGACGTCCCTGGTTGCGCGAGATGGCCAGCAGCACGTTGGGTATGCCGTGCCCTATGTTGCCCCGGATGACGTAGCGCACAAAAAGCACCGTCAGCAGGATGCCTATCAGCGGCGTGACAAACATCAGCACATTGGCCCCTCCGGGGGCGCAGTAGCGGTTGCCGAAAGCCTGCACATAGCGCCCCACCACGTGCACCACCGTCTTCAGCACCACACCCGCCGTGCCGCTCAAAACGCCCACCAGCCCACTCAGCAGCAGCAAATAGCTCTGCTCCGATATGTGGCGCAAACGCCAAATATGCAGTCTCTTATAAGTATCTACAAACGCCATTGTCGAAAAAACTCAGTCCGCAAAGATACGAAAAAATTCTCATTTGCGTTATTTATAAAACGTCTTTCGTGCTATGAAAAGAACAAACCTACTACCAGCCGCAGCCCTCGTGCTGCTCACCTCGTGTGTCTCGATGAGGGAATACGAATCCCTCCAGCAGCAATATTCGCAAAAAACCAAAAGCCTCAGCCTGGCCCAGCAGGAACTGCAAGAGCTGCGCGAGGAAAATGCCGAACTGGTCCGTCAGGGGCAGGCCATGACCGTGGCCCTGAGCGACATGACCGCCGCCCGCCAGGAGTGCGAAGCCACCGTCACCTCCATCAACCGCTCCTACGCCGCCCTCCAGCTCCGCTACGACACCACCGTCGAAAACTACATGCAGCAGCTCACCGGCAAAAACCGCGACCTCTCCAAAGCCCACCAAGCCCTACAGCAGCGCAGTCGCCAACTGGCCGACAAGCAGCGCGACCTCAAGGCCAAGGAAGACCAACTCCTGTCCCAGCAGCGCGATCTTCAGCAGCGCGAGGAGCAAATGCTCCAAAACCAGCGCGCCATAGGGCAGGCCCTTGAAGCCAAGCAGCGTGAACTCGAACAGCTCAAAGGTGCCGTGGCCAGCGCCCTCGTGGGCTACAAAGACAAAGGCCTCAACGTCGAGACCAAAGACGGCAAAGTCTACGTCTCCATGGAGGACAAGCTCCTCTTTGCCTCCGGCAGCTGGACCGTCTCGCCCCAAGGCATAGGGGCCCTCAAAACACTGGCCCGAATACTGGAGGACAACCCCGACCTCACCATCATGGTCGAAGGCCACACCGACAACGACCCCTTCCGCGGCACCGCCGCCGTCAAGGACAACTGGGACCTGAGCGTCATGCGAGCCACCGCCATCGTCAAACAGCTGCTCCGGCAAGGCCCAGCCATCAACCCCGCCCGAGTGGTAGCCGCCGGCCATGCCGAGTACACCCCCAAGGTCAAGAACACCACCGCCGCCAACAAAGCCCGCAACCGCCGCACCGAAATCATCCTCACCCCCCGCCTGGGCGAAGTCATGAAACTGGTCGAGTAGACCCCCGCACTCCGCCTTAATCAGATGCCATGACTTTTTAAACTATAAAGGGAACTTCTATAAATCACCCAGAAGGGGTGAGACTATTAATAACACGGTACAAGCCGAAGGCGCAGTGCCGTGATACTCAGACGTCAGTAAACTGCGTCCCGACGGGACGCGACAAAGGGAACAAATATATAGAACACACCTAAAGTAAAAACTAAAAAGTGATTAGACAGATGCCATGTCTTTTTAAACTATAAAGTAAAAACTAAAAACTAAAAGTGATTAGACAGATGCCATGACAATAAACTACTAATATTAAACCAATTAATTTTTTAGTTTTTACCTTTTATTTGGTTCATCATAAA
>ODAI012450307.1_pt1 | contig 33353 bp, 28 predicted proteins | sample 1539321 | NCBI WGS metagenome assembly ODAI01 (sample SAMN02144231, study PRJEB22623) | gut metagenome | biome: sheep rumen | host: Ovis aries | place: New Zealand
ATCAACAACCGCAAGGTGCTGGCGGGCATCGCCGAATACATCGGCAAGCCTGAGGCTTTGGTCGACATCACCGTGGCCATCGACAAGTTAGACAAAATCGGCATTGAGGCCGTCAACGCCGAACTCGCCGAGAAGGGTTTGGAAGCTGAAGCCATAGAAAAGCTTCAGCCCATACTCTTCATGAAAGGCGACACGAGGGAGAAACTTGCCCAACTGAAGCCTTTGTTAGACAACGAAGTAGGCAAAAAAGGCATCGAGGAGTTGGAGACCTTGTTTGACTACATTGACGACATGGAACTCAGCATCGCCACCGAGCTCGACTTGACCTTGGCCCGTGGCCTGAACTATTATACAGGCGCCATCTTCGAGGTGAAAGCCTTGGACTTCGCCATCGGCAGCATCTCGGGCGGCGGTCGTTACGACAACCTGACGGGCATCTTCGGTCTGCCCAACGTGTCGGGCGTAGGCATCAGCTTCGGTGCCGACCGCATCTACGACGTTTTGGAAGGCCTCAACCTCTTCCCCGAGACCATGTCGGAGAGCACCAAGGTCATCTTCCTCAACTTCGGCAAGAACGAGGAAAGATACTGTCTGAAGTACCTCAACCAAGTGCGCAAGCACGGCATCAACGCGGAAATCTATCCCGATGCGGCCAAGATCCAGAAACAGATGAAATATGCCGACCAACGGAACATCCCCGTCGTCGTCATCGCGGGCGAACAAGAGGTGGCTGAGGGGAAATTCACCGTCAAGTTCATGAAGGAAGGAATGCAAGAGACCGTGGAAGCCAACAAATTGGTGGAAACGATTTTGAAATAAACGTTGTAGGGACGCATCGCATGCGTCCGCCAACAGCAAAGCGGACACACACGGTGTGTCCCTACAACCACAACAATTAAACAATTAAACAATCAACAAATATGAACACCCATTACATCTCATCGAAGGAATTGACCTTCAAACAGGTAAATGAAATAATCACGAAAGGCTACAAGCTCGCCTTGAGCGACGACGCCATCGCCCGCATCCAAAAATGCCGCGACTACCTTGACAAGAAGATGGAGAACCCAGAGAAACCCATCTATGGCGTGACCACCGGCTTCGGCTCGCTCTGCGACCACAGCATCTCGAAAGAAGACCTGAGCACTTTGCAGAAGAACCTCGTCATGTCGCACGCCTGCGGCACGGGCGAGATGGTGCCCGAAGAAATCATCCGCCTCATGCTGTTATTAAAGGTGCAAAGCCTCAGCTACGGCAACAGCGGCGTGCAGGTGGTGACCGTCCAGCGCCTCATCGACTTCTTCAACAACGACGTGCTGCCCGTAGTCTACAACCAAGGCTCACTCGGTGCCTCTGGCGACTTGGCACCCTTGGCCAACCTCATGCTGCCTTTGCTCGGCTTGGGTGAGGTGCATTATGAAGGCAAGATCGTCCCCGCCCAGCAAGTTTTAGACAAGTTTGGCTGGGAACCCATCACATTGCAATCGAAAGAAGGCTTGGCTTTGCTCAACGGTACGCAATTCATGAGCAGCTATGGCACTTATGTCCTATTGAAAGCCTTCCGCCTCAGCTACTTGGCAGACCTCATCGGAACGGTTTCGTTGGAAGCCTTCGATGGCCGCATTGAGCCTTTCTACGACCAAGTGCACCAAATCCGTCACCACAACGGACAAATCGTCACCGCCAAACGTGTGCGTGAGTTCACCAAAGGCAGCGAGCTGATTGTCAGGGAGAAGAAACACGTGCAAGACCCCTACTCGTTCCGTTGCATGCCGCAAGTGCATGGTGCCTCGAAGGATGCCATCGACTATGTGGCCTCAGTATTTTGTGAGGAAATCAACGCCGTCACCGACAACCCGACCATCTTCCCCGACGACGACTTGGTCATCAGCGCGGGTAACTTCCACGGCCAACCTTTGGCCATCACCTTGGACTTCTTGGCCATCGCCATGGCTGAGTTGGGCAACATCAGCGAGCGTCGTATCTATCAGCTCATCAGCGGCAAACGCGACCTCCCGTCGTTCCTCGTCGCTGAGCCTGGACTGAACAGCGGCTTCATGATTCCGCAATATGCCGCCGCCAGCATCGTCAGCCAAAGCAAGCAACTCTGCACGCCCGCCTCGGTCGACAGCATCGAGTCGTCGCAAGGACAAGAAGACCATGTCAGCATGGGTGCCAACGCTGCCACCAAGGCATTGCGCGTAGCCGAAAACCTGGAGCGTGTGTTGGCCATAGAGCTTTTCAATGCAGCCCAAGCCTTGGAGTTCAGAAGACCGCTGAAGTCGTCGCCCTGCGTTGAGCAATTCGTCGCCGAATACCGCAAGCAGGTGGAGTTTGTGCGCGTCGACAAGGTGATGTACACCGAGATTGCCAAGAGCGTCGAGTTTGTGAAGGACTATCCGCTGGATTTTGATATTTTGAAGAACGAATAATTTTGTGGTTGTAGGGCTGTCGTATCACGGCAGCCGCCATTCGTGCATTCGAGACGAAACGAATCCAGGCGGCTGCCACAATGTGACAGCCCTACAAGATTGCCACGGTATGGCAGCCCTACAAAGCATAACAATATGGAAACCATCGAACAAAAGAAACGCCCCACGGGCATGACCATCTTCCTCGTGTTGTCGTTCATCAACGCTTGCTGGAACATTTTGCGTTCCTTCATCATGTATGTCAGCACTCCGATGATGACCAAGATGATGGAAAACGGTGAGTTTGAGGACGCGATGGAGCCTTTCGTGGCCACTTTAGGCGAGGAGATGCGCCAAGCCATGATGGACAACATGACCCAACTCGCCAGCATCAACCCGAGGTATTACCTTATATTAATACTGCTGTTCGTCGGATCGCTTGTCGGCGTGTTGAAAATGTTCAAGTGGGACAAGCGCGGTTTCCACATCTATAGCATCGCGCAAATCCTCATGCTCATCAACGCCTCGGTGTATCTGTATCCATTGCAGCACCCGTCGCCCTTCACCTACGACCTGCTCCTCACCGTGATGTTCATCCTCATGTATTACCTCTATTTCAAGCGCAAGGAACAATTTGATAATATACAACCTAACGATGATCAAATATAAGAACCATGACTTGTGGCAATGACCACTTAAACAAAAGCAATAAGATTCTACTATTTGCAAAAGCGGTCATGGTCAGAAGTCATAGTCAAGAAACACCATGAAACAGCCCGAAGGAAAAATCTTCAACCTGAAGCCCGAGATGACGCTCGCCATGAAGCTGGCAGCCACCTTTGCCATCACTTATTATGGCCTGCTGCTCATTTTCGAAATCTTAGTGGTGGTTTTCCGTCGGTATTATTTCGATGCGCTGTATCTCAACCAAGAGGAACTTACGCTCAATTCGAGGGATTTTGTCTATCAAATCATCCAACTGGTGCTTTCCGTTGTTTTGGTTTTCAGTCTGATACAGATTTTCCGAAAGAAGGTGAACGGCAAACTCATCTTCGTTGCGGCCACATTGGTGCTTATCGTGTTCCAATTCATCGCCACGGGACCGATTCCGATTCTGAAATACATCCTTGAGCTGCTGATGCTGTTTTTCATCGCGCCGTTGCGGGTGAAGAAGAAAATCCGAATGAAAGACGGAAAACTGAAACTCGAGAATGTGGAGTCATCGGAAAACACCGCTCTTTCTTCAGAAACCACCTCAGAACCAAACACTTCCACCTATGAATAAGCCAAGACTTGTTATAGTCCTCCTATTGATTATCGTTGCCACCGCCTGCAAAAAGGTGGAATACAATGGACAGACGGGCAGAATCTTCCACAAGACCTACAGTCCCGCGCTCAACATCAACTATGTGATGAACGACGAGGAACAGCATTGCGACACCCTCAAGCTCGACCTCGACCAAGACGGCGCCACCGACCTGAAAATCTGCTTCCAGTACGATACACCCTACATCATCGGCTCGAAAGACTGGGAACTCAGCGTGGCCTACGACGACCTCTATATCAACCAAGTGGACTGGTGGAACCGCGACTACCATGTGTATTTGAGCCAAATGAATGCCATCTGCGTGCGACACACCATTGACGACGAATATTGCTACGGCTGGATTGACGCTTATACCAAAATAGGCAGCGAAGGCCAAGTGGACGCCATTCGGTTTTACCTGCGCGAAACAGCCTATTGCACCTGCCCGAACTACCCACTCAAATGGGGCGAAAAATAGAAATTCCCGACTGGAACTTCCAATCGGGAATTTTTCCTGTAGAGACGCATTGAATGCGTCTCGTTTTCAATAAAGACGCAAGCATTGCGTCTCTACAACATTATTTCGTGGCCTGCTCGTAGCCGGCACGCACGGCCTGGATGTTGAGGTCGACGACCTCTTGGCCTTTCTTGCCGAAGATGTGGGCGATGGCCTCTTCCACCTTCTCCATCTCGATGCCGAGGTAAGGCACCGTGGCACCCAGCAGCACCATGTTCGAGCGGGCTTTCAGTTGCTTGGCAATCTCGTTGGCGTTGAACGAAACCACATGCTCTAACTTGCCCAACTCGGCGTTAATCAACTCCATGTCAGGATAGTTGCCGATATTGACAAACGGCTCGTTGTTGGTGATGACCCAGCCCTCCTTGCTCAGCCAAGGCAGGTAGCGAAGGGCTTCCATCGGCTCAGAGGAAAGGATGATGTCGGCCTGACCTTCGGGGATGACGTCGGCAAAAATCTCGTTGTCGGACAAACGGAGGTGCGAGAACACCGAGCCGCCACGCTGCGACATGCCGTGGATTTCGCTCTGTTTCAGGTTCATGCCCATATTCAAGGCAGCGTCAGAGATAATCTTGGCCACCGAAACGATGCCGTCGCCACCCACGCCGCATAATACTATGTCTTTTTTCATATGTTGAATGTTTACTGTTTAATTGTTTAATCGTTGACTCGGGACTTCGGGACGTGAGACTTTTTCGTCCCGTGTCTCGCGTCTCGCAGTCTCGTGTCTTATTTCTTCATGTGTTTCTTCAATTCCACGATGCAGGTGCGGTGCGGGATGATGACCGATACGCCGTTGTAGTTAACCTCTTCCTCGATGATTTTCACGTTCTCGTCGTGGTTCTTCGGCAGCGGGACGATGTCGCGGATGTGTTCGGGCTCCACGCCGAGGCCTTCGCAGATGCGGCGGATCTTGTTGTGGGCCGACGAAGGCTGGCCGCCCGTCATGGCGGTGATGTCGTTGTCCAAGATGACGATGACGACGTTGGCTTTCTCGTTGACGCAGTCCATGAGGCCCGTCAGTCCGCTGTGGCCAAACGTGCCGTCGCCAATGACCGCCACGCTCGGGAAAATGCCCACTTCGCTGGCGCCTTTGGCCATGGTGATGGAGGCACCCATGCACACAGTAGTGTTGATGGCACCCATGTTGAAGCCCAACGTGTAGCAACCGATGTCGCCAAACACCTTGCCGCCCTTATGGTTGGCCATCACCTCGTTGAGGGCGTTGTAGCTGTCGGTGTGGGGGCAGCCTTGGCAGAGCGCGGGCGGGCGGTTGGTGACTACCTCCGGCACCTTGAACATGGTAGGCACGTCCATGCCGAGAGCCTTGGCCACCTTTTCGGCGTTGAGCTCGCCGTCGCGGCGGATGGTCTCGTCCAAGCGGCCCATCACGTTCTTGCCCTTGCCGAGGAAGCCCTTGATGTGCTCCTCGACGAAAGGCTGGCCGTCTTCGAGGACGAGGATTTCGTCGCACTCGTCGTACAGCTTATTAATCATGTCGTAAGGCAGCGGATACTGCGTGATTTTCACGACGGGATAGGGGCAGCGGCCATCGGGGAAGTTCTCCATCAGGTAGTTGTAGGCGATGCCCGTGGTGATGATGCCGAGGTTCTTCTTCGAGCCGTCGAAATACTTGTTGTAGCCCGACGTGGCCGATGCCTCCTCGAAAGCGGGTTGCTTGTCGATGAGGTTACGATAGAGACGCTTGGCGTTGGCCGGCAGCAGCACGAACGACTTGGCGTCGGCGGGCTCGGTGAGCTCGTTTTGCGGACGCACGGGCTTGCGCACCACACCGGCGCGGCTGTGGGCAAGGCGGGTAGGGATGCGGTAGAGCACCGGCGTGCCGAGTTGCTCGCTGAGTTCAAAGCCGTAGTGAACCATGTCGTAGGCCTCCTGTTGGTTCGAGGGCTCGAGCATGGGAATCATGGCCCAGTGGCCGTAGAAGCGGCTGTCTTGCTCGTCTTGCGACGAGAACATGCTTGGGTCGTCGGCCACGACGACGAGCACGCCCTTCGTGCCGATGATGGCAGCGTTCATGAAGGGGTCGCCGCACACGTTGAGCCCCACATGCTTCATGCAGGTCATGGCGCGTTTGCCGGCGTAGGCCACGCCGAGGGAGGCCTCGAGGGCCGTCTTCTCGTTGGCGCACCAGTTGGCGATCACGCCTTGTTCCTTGGCTTGTTTCGAGTTGATGACATACTCCGTGATTTGGGTCGATGGCGTGCCCGGATAGCTGTTGATGGCCGAGCCGCCCGCGTCGATGAAGCCTTGTGCAATGGCCTCATCGCCTAAAAGCAGTAATTTCTCCATATCTCTATTTCAGATTTCAGATTTCAGATTTATGACCATAACCTTTTTGCAAGGGTTGGGCAAAGATACGGATAAAAACGATACGCGCAAGCAAAACTTGGGATTTTGTTTTTCAATCGTTCCCGATATTCCTCAGCATCGGCACGAACTTGAAATCGCCGAATTCTTCTTTTTGCAGGCTGCCGTCGGGTTGTTTGGTGAGGCGAAGCATGAGTTGGCCGTTGCCTTCGGGACTGTCTATGGGGACGACCATCATGCCTCCCGTTTTCATCTGTTCCACCAACGCCGTTGGCACGCTGGGTGCGCCTGCCGTGATGATGACCCGGTCGAAAGGTTGGTAGGTAGGCAAGCCTTCAAAGCCGTCGCCGAGGAAGGTTTTCACGCGGAAGGGCAGATGGTCGAGGATTTCCTTGGTCTTGAAGTAGAGGTTGCGCTGTCGCTCGATGCTGAACACTTTGGCACCGAGGGAGGCAAGCACACAGGCTTGATAGCCCGACCCTGTGCCTATTTCGAGCACTTTCATGCCGCGTTCCACGTTCAGCAGTTGTGTTTGGAAGGCCACGGTGCTTGGCTGCGAAATGGTTTGCCCCGCCCCGATGGGGAAAGCCTTGTCCTGATAGGCCTGCTCTACGAAGGAAGAGTCAAGGAACACATGGCGAGGCACCTCGTTGATGGCGGCCAAAACCGCCTCATCGGTGATGCCTTTGGCGCGCAGTTGATCCACGAGATGCTTGCGGAGGCCTTTGGCGCGGTAATTGTCTTGCAGATTATGGTTCATTATTTGCATTTGTGGCGCGAAATTACGGCAATCCTAACGATAAAAGAACTATTTTTGCGCAAAATTTTTCGATTATGCTGAAAATAGGTGTCTTAGGTGCTGGGCATTTGGGGAAGATCCATTTGAACTGCATCCGACAGATAAGAGAATACGAATTGGTGGGTTTTTACGACCCCGACGGGGCTATTGTACAACAGGTGGAAACCGAGATGGGCATCAGGCATTTCGACAGCATCGAAACGTTGATTGATGCGGTGGATGTGGTTGATATCGTGACGCCTACCATCAGCCATTTTGAATGTGCCTCGAGGGTGCTGAAAAAACGCAAGCACGTCTTCATAGAGAAACCCATCGTGGCCACCCCTGGCGAGGCCAACGCCTTGAAAGTCTTGGCCGACGAGGCCAACGTGAAGGTGCAAGTGGGCCATGTGGAGCGCTTCAACCCGGCCTTCATCGCTGCCGAGCCGTTCATAGGCAGGCCTTTGTTTATCGAGGCTCACCGTTTGGCGCAATTCAACCCGCGAGGCACCGACGTTCCTGTTGTCCTCGACTTGATGGTGCACGACTTGGACATTTTGCTCTCCGTGGTGAAGTCGCCCGTTTCGCATGTCAGCGCGAGCGGCGTGAGCGTGGTAAGCCCCACGCCCGACATCACCAACGCCCGCATTGAGTTCGAAAACGGTGCGGTGGCCAACCTTACTGCCTCGCGCTTGTCGATGAAAAACATGCGCAAGACCCGCATTTTCCAGAACGACGCCTACATCGCAGTAGACTTCTTGGACAAAAAGGCCGAAATCGTGCGCATCCACGACGAAGTTGACGAAAGCAACCCTCTTTCGACCACCATCACCCTTGCCAACGGCAGCGAGAAACAAATCACCTTTGAGATGCCTGAAGTCCGCCCGATTAATGCCATACAGACCGAACTGGAATGTTTTTACGAAGCCATCATGCACAATACCACCCCCGTTGTCAGCATCGACGACGGAATCGACGTGCTCAAGCTGGCCTACCGCATCTTGGATGCCGTCGGCGAATCGAGTGCCAAGGTGATGAAATAAAACCTTTTGGCAAACAATAAACCCCATCGCCATCCGTTACATAGAAAACACGTTTATTATGACGAAAACACATACCTTTTTCGCGTTGCTTTTGTTCGGTGCCGCCTTTTCCTCGTGCCACAAGTTCGAGGGGCAGCGCATTCCGGCCTATATCCACATCGACTCCATTTCTTTGGAATGTGATTACTACACCTATGGCGCGGCCTCATGCCGTTTCACCGATGCATGGGTTTATATCGACGACCAGATTATCGGCTGTTACGAATTGCCTGCCACCTTCCCCATCTTGGAGAAAGGTCAGCACAAGGTGAGCATCTATGGCGGCATCCAAATCGACGGCATCGGTGCCACGCGCTCGCCCTATGTTTTCTGCCAACCGAAAGTATATCCAAACCTCAATTTGGTGGAAGACAGCATCATCAACCTCAATCCCGTGCTCAACTATTATCCCATCGGGTCGGGCGTCAATTTCGGCTGGAGCGAAGACTTCGAGAGCACCAACACGCTTGCCAGCTTGTCGTCGAGCGACACCAGCGCGATCCGCATCGGCGGCAACGAGGCTTGGCGTTCCGAAAACTCGTTCTATTCGGCCAAAATCACGCTTCCTCCCGACTCGCTCGACTTTTGGGTGGCTTGTACCGAAGAGATGGATTTCCACAACAACTATTTGAATTTCTGCATGATGGAGATGGACTACAAGTGTAACGACACCTTCTTTGTAGGCGTGATGTATTACAAAGACTACACCCTTTACCGGCAACCCCTCGTGAAAGTGTTGCCTACCGATAAAGAACACACCACACCAGAAGTGTGGAAAAAAATGTATGTGAATATTGGCAAATACATGAACTCGCAAGTGAACTCCTCGTATTTCAAGGTTTATTTCACCTCCGACCTGACCACGAAATATGATCCGCCGTACCATCCCATCAACGAGCAGAGATATTACTATTTCGACAACCTGAAAGTGATTTACCGCTGATGATGAACAAGAAAAAACTGGCTTGCCTCTATTTCTTCGTCGATTGGACGGCGTTCATTCTGGCGTGGGTGCTGTTCTATTTCTTCCGCAAGACGCACGAGGACCTCTACCTCAACTATTGGGACCGCATCTCTTACTCGCTAGGGACTACCAGTTTCTGGCTCGGCGTGATACTCATCCCTGTTTGCTGGCTCATTCTCCACGCCATGACCGGAGCCTACGAAAAGGTCTATTTCAAGTCGCGGCTGAAAGAGTTGGGGCAATCTTTCTTCATCACGCTGCTCGGCGTGGTGGTGCTTTTCTTTGTGGTCATCCTTGACGACGAAGTGGCAACATACAAGTCTTATTACCAGTCGTTTATCGCGTTGTTTACGATACAATTCCTGCTCACTTATATACCGCGTCTCATCATCACCACGACGGTGATTTCGCGCATCCGCAGCAAGAAAATCTGGTACAACACCCTCATCGTGGGCAGCAACGACAACGCCTGTGCCATCTATAAGGAAATTGAGGACGAGGTGAAGCCGTCGGGGCGTAAAGTCGTCGGTTTTGTCCATGTTTACGACAAGAACGTATACAAATTGTCTGACCGCCTGCCCAACCTGGGTTCCTATCGCGACATTGGACGCATCGTGAAGGAATATGACGTGGAGGAGGTCATCATCGCCATCGAGCGCTCCGAAACGGAAACCATGAACGTGCTGCTCTCTGTTGCCGACCAAACCGACGTGAAAGTCATTCCAGCCATGCAAGACCTTGTGTTTGGCACCATCAAGCAATCGGCCATTTGGCATGCTCCTTTGGTTCAGGTCACGCCCGATCTGATGCCCATCTGGCAAAGAGTGGTCAAGCGTATTTTCGACATCGTGGCCTCCACATTGGCCTTGGCGGTGCTTTCGCCCGTGTTTTTGGTTTGCGCCATCATCATCAAATCCACCTCGAAAGGGCCTGTCTTCTATGTGCAAGAACGCATCGGAAAGGGCGGAAAGCCTTTCAAAATGGCCAAATTCCGCAGTATGCGCGTTGATGCCGAAGCCGCCGGAACGCCACAACTTTCGAGCGACAACGACCCACGCATCACCAAGTTCGGCAAATTCATGCGCAAGGTTCGCTTGGACGAGATACCCCAATTCTGGACCGTGCTGAAAGGCGACATGTCGCTGGTAGGCTATCGTCCTGAACGCCAGTATTTCATCGACAAAATCATGGAACGTGCGCCCTATTATCGCCTCCTTTTGATGGTTAAACCCGGCATCACGAGTTGGGGCGAAGTGAAATATGGCTACGCCGAGAACGTGGATGAGATGATCGAACGCTTGAAATATGACGTGCTCTATATTGAGAACGTTAGTTTGGCATTGGATATCAAAATATTGATTTACACCGTTCTAATAGTCATCCAAGGGAGAGGAAAGTGATGAATATCGCCGCTTTGGTTTCGGGGGGCGTGGATAGCTCCGTGGTGGTGCCACTGCTCAAGGAGCAGGGCTACGACCCACATATCTTCTATATCAAAATAGGAATGGAAGGCAAAGAAGACCTGTCGAGCTGCCCTTCGGAGGAAGACATAGAGATAACCACTTATATCGCGAAGAAATACGGTTGCAAGTTCGACATTGTCGATTTGCAGCACGAGTATTTCGAGACCGTCGGGAAATACACCATGGAAATGGTGCGCAAGGGCCTCACGCCCAATCCCGACGTGATGTGTAACCGCTGGATCAAACTCGGTGCCTTCGAGGAAAAGGAAGGCCACAACTTCGACAAAATCGCGACAGGGCACTACGCCCGCTCGTGGGAAGACGAAAACGGCTATTTCTGGCTCGGCACGGCTGCCGACACCTTCAAGGACCAGACTTATTTTCTTGGACGCATCACCTATTCGCAGTTGAGCAAGGTCATCTTCCCCATCGGCGACATTCCAAAACCCGAAGTGCGCCAAATAGCCGCAAAATATAAACTTCCCAGCGCGGAACGCCACGACAGCCAAGGGATTTGCTTCTTGGGAAAGATTAATTACAACGACTACATCCGTGAATACCTTGGCGAAATGCCTGGCGACATCGTGGAGATGGAAACAGGCAAGAAACTGGGGTGCCACAAGGGTTTTTGGTTCCACACTATCGGACAGCGCAAAGGCCTCGGCTTGAGTGGCGGTCCCTGGTTCGTGGTGAAGAAGGACATCCCGAACAACATCGTATACGTTTCGCAAGGCTACGACCCAATTTCACAATACACCAACATCGTCCCTTTAGGCGACCTGCAGCCGATGAATCCCATTTTGCAATTCGTTGATGGACAACGGGTTCGTTTCAAGATTCGGCACCAGCCAGAATTCACCTTCGGCACAATTCGCCTCACCGAGCGAGGTGCCGACATCGTTTCGGAAGAAGCCCTATCGGGCGTGGCACCCGGACAGTTCGGCGTGGTTTACCATGAGACGGAGCCGTTTGTTGTGGGGAGTGGGGTGATAGTTGAAAGTTTGTAGTAAGCAGTTGATAGTTATGAGTTTAAGTGACCGAATCCTCTACGAAGACAACCACCTCATCGTGGTGAACAAGTTGCCGTCTGAAATCGTGCAAGGCGACAAGACGGGCGACAAGTGCTTGCTCGATGACGTGAAAGAATACATCAAGGAGAAGTACGACAAGCCTGGCAACGTGTTTGCCGGCCTCGTCCACCGCATCGACCGCCCAGTGAGTGGCGCCGTGGTCTTCGCCAAGACGAGCAAAGCGCTCTCACGCATGACCGTCAAGGTGAAAGACCGCGACTTCCGCAAGACCTATCTCGCATTGGTGAAAAACCATCCGCCCAAACAGGCTGGCGAACTTGAAGATTACCTCGTCAAAAACGAGAGAATGAACAAGTCGTTCATCGTTACAGAAGGCACCAAAGAAGCCAAATTGGCACGCTTGGGGTATCGGGTAGTCGGAAAGTCGGAAACGTTTTATTTGCTTGAAGTTGAACTGTTTACAGGACGTCATCATCAAATTCGTTGCCAATTGTCCAACATCGGTTGTCCTATCCGTGGCGACCTAAAATACGGCTATCCACGCAGCAACCCCGACGGCTCCATCAGCCTTCATGCCTGGCGCATCGCCTTCGAACATCCTGTTTTGAAGACACAAGTCGAGGTGACAGCACCATTGCCCAATGTTTCGCCATGGAACCAGCTGACGATTCCTTGAACAAGACCCAAATTTTCCTATTTTTGCGTTTTAATTTAATTCGACATTTTGCCGTTATGCAATTCAACATCGTAAACTCCTCAAACAACCCCTTGCCAGCCTACGAGACGAAAAACTCCGCCGGCATGGACCTCCGCGCTTATCTTCCTGACGGCCCAATCACCCTTGAACCCTTGCAACGGGCCTTGGTGCCGACAGGCCTTTACATGGAAATCCCCGAAGGCTACGAAGGGCAAGTGCGGCCTCGCAGCGGCTTGGCACTGAAAAGCGGTATCACCGTCTTGAACTCGCCCGGAACCGTGGACGCGGACTACCGCGGACAAGTGTGCGTCATCCTGATAAATCTCTCTGACATGCCCTTCACCATCAACAGCGGCGACCGCATCGCGCAAATGGTCTTTGCCAAATGCGAACAAATGGAACCCGTTTTGGTGGAAACGCTCTCTGATACCGAGCGCGGAGCAGGAGGTTTTGGGCATACGGGGAAAAATTGAGGTATGAAGTTAGGAGGTATGAAGTATGAAATATAGATTCCTTTTATTGTGTTTGGTTTTGGGCTGCACCATGTGGAGTTTTGCCCAAACGATGGAGTCGGAGTTCAAGGACAGACCCGACAAGAAAAAGAACGCCACCTATTTCTCAAACGGATTGCAAAGCAAGTACCGCGAAGACATCGAAGGCGCCATCCGCAACTTCGAGCAGGCCTTGCGTTACATGCCCAACGACGATGCTTCGATGTTTGAGCTTTGCGAACAATACTACAACGCCGGTCGCATGGAGGACGCTTTCCGCATGATTCAGCAGGCCGCCGAACTCGACCCCGAAAACAAGTGGTACCAACTGCGCCTCGGGCAATTCTACCGCAATCTGGAGCAATACGACGACTTCATCAAGCTCTACGAATCGCTCACCGCCAAGTATCCCGACGACCCCGACATGCTCACCGAACTCATTGACGCTTACATGATTACGGATCAATACGACAAGGCTCTGGCCAAGATGGACGTGCTGGAGAAACAAGTCGGGCAGAACGAGATTATCACGGAGCAACGCTTGGGCATCCTCAATCGGAAAGGCGACAAGAAAAAGGTGGTTTCCGAACTCGAGAAACTCATCAAGGAAAACCCCGAAAACCCACGCTACTACAGCATGTTGGCGCAAGTTTATGCCGAACAAGGCAAGGAAAAAGACGCCCTGCTCATGTACGAGAAAATCAAGGAAATGAACCCTAACGACCCGTACATAAACATTTCGCTTTTGGAGTTTTACGAGAAAAACGGCGACAAAGAGAAAGCCTTCAACGAGCTGATTGCGGCCATCCGAAACAAGAGCCTCGACCTCAACACCAAGGCCAACATTTACGACTACTGGATGCAGAAAAACCAAGATTCGCCCAACATCAACGAGCAAGCCAAGCAATGCGGCCTCGCCTTTAGCGAAACCCATCCCGACGACAAAATAGGCTACCTGATACTCGGCTCCTATTACATCGTCACAGAAAACGCTTCGCTGGCCCGCACCTATTACAAAAGGTCGCTCGCCATCGACAGCACCGACTTCCTCTCGTGGCAAAACCTCATCATCAGTGAATCAAGGCTGAACGAGAACGAGTCCGTCCGTGACCACGCTGTCAAAGCGCTGAAATACTACCCGATGCAGCCTGTATTCTATTGGTACGCAGGTGTTTCCAATGCGGTTCTAAAAGAAAACGAGAACGCCATCAGCTATTTGGAAAAAGGCCGTCGTTACACCACGGACAAAATCCAAATGGCCAACTTCGACGCTTTTTTGGGCGACCTCTACCACGAGCAAGGCTATGAGGAGAAAGCCTTCGATGCCTACGAGCGCACCCTTCGCAACGACCCCGACAATGTGCTGGTTCTCAACAATTATGCCTATTATCTTGCTGTGAAAGGCCAAGACTTGGACAAGGCCTTGGAAATGTCCACCAAAGCCATCGCCGCCGAACCCGACAACCCGATCTATCTCGATACCCACGCCTGGGTGCTGTACATGAAAGGCGACTACAAGGAAGCCGAAAAGCACATGAGCAAGGCCCTAAAACTGCTGAAAGAGCCTGACGAAACCTATACGAAACATTATGAGGCGATTAAGAGCAAGTTGAAGTAAGTTGCTCATTCCACAACATATCCTCCACCGTCATTGTGTCGCGGTCGAACTGGATGCCGATATTCACTACTCGGCGGCCTTCGGTGTCGTTCTATACCAACGGCGTGGAGATCCATGTTTGAACTTTAGCACCCAATGGCTCTCGAAATCACCAGACGGAGGATTTCGGAGGTGCCTTCGCCGATTTGCAAGATGCGCTGCAAAAGTAATCAGAATCAGATATACTCCGAATAATTATTAGCGTTCACCACCGCAAATTTAGCCTCTGGATAGGCTGCGTCAAAGGCTTTTGGTGCCGATGGCGACTTCTTCCCCGACTTCATCTCAAAAGCATTCATCACGCCCGAACCAATCTCTATCAGGTCAATTTCCTGCTTGTCGTAGGTGCGCCAAAAGTGGAACTCAAGCCCAAGTCGCTCATTTTGATTGCGTTTCATTCGCTCGGTGATGATGTAGTTCTCCCAAAGTGCGCCACGGTCGGCATCGGTCCGCAACGAAAGCGGCTCGAAATTGCGGATGACCGCATTGCGAACCCCATTATCGGTAAAATACCACTTGCTCGATTTCGTGACCTCTTTCCGAAGGTTCTTGGAGAAGCCGCCCAAACGATACAATACGAACACCTTTTGCAGCAAGTCCAAATAACGCTCGACCGTGTTCTTGCTGATTCCCAATTGTTTGCCGACCTCCTCACAGGATAGTTCGTCGCCCATTTGGTAGGCCACCAAGCGCAGCAAGTCACGAATCTTGGCCGAGTTCTTGATGCCATCCACGGCGAGGATGTCCTTCAGCAAATACGACTCCACTATATCATTAAGGTATTCCTTTTTCTCCGCAAACGTATCCAACATAACCACCTCGGGATAGGAGCCGTAAATCAGACGCGCCTCCAAATTCCGTTTGCTCTCAATGGGCGACTCCACCGTGGCAATCTCCTGTTGTGAAAAAGGCAGCAAAACAAATTGGGTTCCACGACCTACCAATGGCTCGCCGGCTTGGTTTTTCAGGTCGAAGGAAGAGGAACCGCTCGCAATGACGCGGATGCCGGGAACTTCGTCCACGATGAGTTTCAACTTCTTCCCGATGTCGGGGATGTGTTGCGCCTCGTCGATGGCCAACAGATCCATACCTTCCAACACATGGCGATAGTTGGCAATGCTTATCGGCTCAAGCATGGCAATGGAATCTGCATCCTCGCCGTTGAGCATAAGCGACTTGCCCTTAAACGATTGCACGATTTGCTTGAGCAGGAAAGTCTTCCCCACTCGGCGTGGTCCGAAAATCATCATGACCTTTTGTGGCTTCATGCGATCCACCACCCGCTGTTGCAATGCCCTTTGAATCGTATCCATATCATTGAGAATTAACGACGCAAAAGTACGATAATTTCTCCTTCTGACAAGCAAAAAACAAAAATTCCGTCAGTTGACTGACGGAATTTAGCTAAATTGCGTCAGTTGACAGACGGAATTTACAGTTTTCCTATTCAAAAATCAGCACCCAATAGCCCTCGAAATCACCAGACGGAGGATTTCGGAGGTGCCTTCGCCGATTTGCAGAATGCGCTGGTCGCGGTAGAAACGCTCCATGTCGAACTCTTTCAGCAGCCCGTGGCCGCCCATCACCTGAACGGCGTTGTCGCACACCTCGGCGGCCACCTCGGAGCAATAGAGTTTCGCCATCGCAGCCTCCTTTCCGAAGGGGCGGTGCTGGTCCTTGAGCCAGCAGGCGTGGTAGAGCAGGTTGCGTGCGGCCTCAATCTTCACGGCCATGTCGGCGAGCTTGAAGGCCACGGCTTGGAACTTGCACACGGGCTTGCCAAACTGCACGCGCTTCTTGGAGTAGGCCAAGGACATCTCGTAAGCACCTTGCGCACAGCCCAATCCCATTGCGGCAATCGACAAACGGCCCGAATCCAAGGTGGCGAGCATGATGTGCGAGCCTTCACCGGGCTTGCCGAGGATGCAGTCGTCGCCGAGGCGCACGTCCTCGAAAACGAGCTTGCCCGTGTTAGATGCACGCCACATCATCTTGTCGTGCATGGGCGTTTGTGTGAAGCCTTCCTTCTTGTTCTCGACGAGCAGGGCCGTGAACTCCGGCTTGCCGTCCTTCATGCCCGAAACGGCTTGCACCGTCGTGCCCAAGGTGAGCGGTGTCGCGCTGTTGGTGATGAAGATTTTGGAACCGTTGAGGTGCCACAGTGTGCCGTCGTATTTGGCGGTGGTCTTGGTGCCGCGCGAGTCGCTTCCGGCATCTTCCTCGGTCAGGCCGAAGCCCCACAGACGGTCTTTGCAGAGGCGGGGCAGATATCGTTGCTTCTGCTCCTCGGTGCCGTAATCCTTGATGGGTCCGATGCCCAAACTGTTGTCGGCGGCGATGGTGGCGGCGGTGGAGCCGTCAACGCGGGCGAGTTCCTCCACGGCGATGATATAACTCAGGTTGTCAAGCCCTTGTCCGCCATATTCCTTCGGGACTGTCATGCCCAAAAGGCCGAGTTCAGCCATTTTCAGCGTCAGTTCGACATCGAAATGCTGGTCCTCGTCGTTTTCGCGGGCCACGGGTTTCACTTCCTGTTCGGCGAAGTCGCGCACACGTTGGCGCAGGGCTTCCTGTTCTTTAGTGAGGTCGAAGTTCATATATTTTTGGATTTCAAGATTTCATATTTCAAGATTCCAACTCTAAAAGTTGCATTTTATTATCCACCATCTGCCCTTCGGCGACGAGGATTTTCTTCACTTTGGCGGTTCCGGCGGCCACGATGTTGTTCTCCATCTTCATGGCTTCCACTACCATCATAATCGTACCTTCGTTCACTGTGTCGCCTTCTTTTACGTTGATTTTCACCACCTTGCCTGGCATAGGCGACACCAATCGCGACTTGTCGCTCACCGTTTCCTTGCAGGCGTAGTCGGTCGTGTCGTTCAGTTGGTCGGTGCGGAAACAATTGAAGTTGAGGCCATGGAAATTGACGATGGTCTTTTGCTCGTCGTTGATGGAGCAGTAAACCGTCTCGGTGCGACCGTTCAGCATGATTTTCAGTTGTTTGTTGTCGTATTGGATAAACTCCACCCCAAACGGATGGCCATCAACCGCGCCTTTGATTTTTCCTGCTTCGGCGGCGCAAATGCTGACGGGAATCTTCTTGCCTTCCACATCCACAACGAGTTGCATATTGTAGCGCCAATAGCCGATTTTTTCCCAAACGTTTTCGGGATGCTGCTCGACTTGTTTCTTGCAGAAGTCGTACATGAGGAACGAAACAGTAATATCGTTGATATTCAAGTTGTTGCGACTTTCATTCAAGGCTTTCAACAAAACCTCTTGATGCGAGGCACAAAAACCTGTATCTATCTTGTTATCAACGAAATCCGCATTTTTGATGACTTCCCAAAGATAGGCCTTGTTGGTGGTCAGGCCTTGGATGATGAAGTCTTTCAGGGCGCGTTGGGCGGTTTCCAAAGCCGCTTGACGGTCTTTGGCATGACAGCTCAACTTGGCAATCATTGGGTCGTAAGCTTCTGAAATCGTGCAGGTTCCGTCAATGCTACTATCGACCCTTGCGCCGCGCACTTGCGGCTCGTGGTAGGCCGTCACTTTGCCGGGCGTGGGCAGGAAGCCGTTTTCAGGGTTTTCAGCGTAAATACGAAGTTCGACAGCATGTCCTTGCGGCTGTATGGATTCCTGCGTCCAGCCCATTTCCTTGCCTCGCGCGATGCGAATCTGCTCCTCCACGATGTCGATGCCCGTGCGCAGCTCCGTGACGGGATGCTCCACCTGAATGCGCGTGTTCATCTCCAAAAAGTAGAAATTCAGGTCTTTATCGACCAAAAACTCCACCGTTCCAGCATTTTGGTAGCCGATGGCCATGCACAACTTGACCGCTGTTTCGCACAATTGTTGGCGTTTTTCGTCCGTCAAAGTCGGCGAGGGCGACTCCTCGATGATTTTCTGGTAACGGCGTTGTATGGTGCACTCGCGCTCGTGCAAATGGATGACTTTGCCGAAGTGGTCGGCCAAAACCTGCACTTCGACATGCCGCGGATTTTCAATGTATTGCTCGACGAAAACGATGCCGTCGCCGAAGTATTTTTCCGCCTCGCGGGAGGCGCGTTCCATCTCGTCCTTCAGGTCGCTTTTTTCCCAAACGATGTGCATTCCCTTGCCGCCGCCACCCGCCGCCGCCTTTATTAATATAGGATAAGGAAGCGTGTCGGCCTGTTCAAGAATCTCCTCATGGCTGCCCATCATGCCGAAAGTGACAGGGATGCCATGCTTGACCGCCACTTTTCTTGCCGCCACCTTGTTGCCCATCAGCCGCATGACTTCGGCGTTGGGACCGATGAAAACCAGGTTGTTGGCTTCGCAAGCCTCGACCAATTCAGGGCTTTCGGAAAGGAAACCGTAACCCGGATGAATGGCATCCGCGCCCGTGTCCAAAGCCGCGTCGATGATTTTCTGTACGTTGAGATAGGTGTCTTTCAACGCGCCGTTGCCCAAAGGACAAGCCTCGTCGGCCATGCGCCGGTGTAAGGCGTTGGAATCGTCGTCGGCAAAGACCGCCACCGAGGCGATGTGCAGCTTGCGCAAAGTCTTGATGATGCGCACGGCAATCTCCCCTCGGTTGGCAATCAGCACTTTATGGATTTTCTTGCTGTTCATGGTTCGTTCAGTCATGGGACAAAAGTAGTGAATTTTTGAAATTTCGCCGCCAAAAACTGATTTCTTGTGTTTTTCGGGGTTTCGGCGAGTCTTTTTGAACGCCAAAAAGTGCCTTCAACTCTGCGGAAAGTGCTTTTTTTTGATAGATTCCGCAGAGTTGAAGCACTTTTTTGTTATTTTTGCGGCATCAAATCCATGCAAGATGATTATCGGAAGAACCAAAGAAAAGGAAAAGATGATACGGGCGTATCAGTCTGAGTATTCGCAATTTGTAACTGTTTATGGCCGTCGTCGCGTAGGCAAAACCTTTTTTGTCAAGGAAACTTTCGGCTATAAATTCACCTTCGAGCACGCAGGATTGGCGCGCACCGGCATGAAAGGGCAGTTGGCCGCATGGAAATCGTCGCTCCACGACGCGGGCGTGGCCAAGCCTAAACTCCCCAAAAACTGGCTCGACGCCTTCGACATGCTCAAAGAGCTCATCAAGGCCTCCGACGAGAAAAAAAAAGTCATCTTCATCGACGAAATGCCTTGGATGGACACTTTGCACTCCGGATTCATCCCGGCATTGGAACACTTTTGGAACGGCTGGGCCTCGGGACGGAAAGACATCTTGCTAATCGTTTGTGGTTCAGCCACTTCATGGATTATCAACAAACTCATCAAGAACCATGGCGGACTGCGGGGCCGCATCACGGCGAAAATCTTCATCCAGCCTTTCACCTTGGCGGAATGCGAGCGTTATGCCAAAGCCTTCAAGTTGGGCATGAGCCGAAGGCAAATCGTTGAAGCTTACATGGTTATGGGTGGCATACCTTTCTATTGGTCCTATCTCGACAGGACAAAGAGCCTCGCGCAAAACATTGACGACTTGGTTTTCAACCCCAATGGCGAACTTTACGACGAGTTTGACGCGCTTTATGCCTCACTGTTCAAAAACCCCGAGGCCTACGTCCAAGCCATCACCATCCTTGGGAAAAAGAAGGCCGGCATGACTCGTGAGGAGTTGATCAAAGAAGGCATGGACGACAACGGTAAACTCACTAAAATCCTCGCCGAACTCGAATATTGCGGCTTCATCAGGAAATACAACACTATCGGCTTCAAGAAGAAAAACGCTGTTTTTCAATTGATTGACTCATACACCTTGTTCTATTTCAAGTTCATCGCGGAGAACTCGCGCGGCGACAAGCATTTTTGGTCTGTCAATCAAAACACGCCACTGTATTACAATTGGTGCGGCTTGGCTTTCGAGCGGGTTTGTTTCGCCCACGAGGAGCAAATCCTTCAGGCTTTGGGCATTTCGGGCGTTTCGACTGTTTTCTACTCGTGGCGGACAACGGCAGACGAAAACACAGAATCGGGGGCGCAAATCGACTTGGTCATCGACCGCACCGATGGGGTCATCAACCTTTGCGAAATCAAGTTCACGAAAGAGCCATTCGCGGTAAATGCCGACGACGAGGACAATTTGGAAACCAAAATCGCCCGTCTTTCCGAAGAAACCCGAACCGACAAGGCCATTCATTTGGTGCTGATTTCAGCCAAAGGATTGAAGAAAAACGAATATTCAAGTATCTTCCAGAATATCATCACTTTAGAAGATTTATTCAAAGCATAATCCTCCAAAAAACAGCCCTCAACTCTGCGGAAAGTGCTTTTTTTTGATAGATTCCGCAGAGTTGGAGTATGTATTTTGGTTCATAACAGATAGAAAAACAAGTTTTTTTCCAAAAACCAAAGCACAGTTTCAAAAACAATGTAATTTTGCACCGTCAACCCGCCGAAGCCTCTGACGGGACAGCGGACGGGTGACAAACATTTTGAGAAGACGTTAGACTGACGTTTTATCTGCGGCTTGTTCGAATCTCGCAAATTCAATTCGTTCGCATGGTAAAGCAATGGCTGGCGTCCATGGCATCGTTGACACCTTATATATATTGTGTCAACGAGGGCGTGGGCTTCGGTATTGCTTATCTTCGAACGAAGGGCAATGCGAGAGCCTGAACAAGCGGGATAAGCAAAGACAGGATTCCCGCGCTTTTTCTTTATGTTCCAACGAAACAAGACGACAAAACCTCGGCATCTGGGAGTCTGCCGATAAGGAAAAGAAGGACGGTCCAAACATGAACGACATCCATTTCGGCAATATGATTCTCCGCGAATTGCGCAAGCAACGCTATAGCGTGTCATGGTTTGCAAAAGAGATGGGCAGCGACCGCAGCAACATGTACAAGCTATTGGCCCGCCCGCACCTCAACACGGATTTTGTGCTTCGAGCCTCGCGCTTGCTCCGTCATGATTTTTTTGGCGAAGCCTCAACCCAATTACTTGACAAGTCCTGTGCTTGTGGTGAAAACAACAACATCTTGTGGTGAAAGTAACAACAAGGAATAGGTTGGTTTTTAAGAGATTAGTCGTTACTTTGCTTAATCTAACTACAAAAAAAGAAAAAATCGTAACACATTAAAATTCAAGACTATGAAACAAATTTACAAAAATCTCGCACTGCTCGTCATGCTGGGAGCGGCCCTTGTCGGATGTAGCAAGAAAGTGGACAACCCAAAACCGAGCGTTAAGGCGATTTCGGGCAATGGATTCGTGTCCGACTCAAAAAAAATAAAGCCCAACACCACAGTCAAGTTTGGCTTTGATGCGGCCAGCAATGCACAAACCAACCAAAGCCTTTCCAAATTCAGGGTTTTCATCTCTGGAGAGCCTAACACCAACACCGTGATTTACGACACCGTCTTCACGTTGAACGATGAAAAGACTTTCCATTTTGAAGGTGAATTCACCTTTGCGGAGCTTGGAAGATGGCAAATCGTGGGTCGCGCTTTCGATGCCGCTGGCGAGGAAGGTTCGGAGTACATTGATATTACAGTGCTGATGGAAAACTCCTTCACATGGAAAAAAGCAGGCGGCACGCTGACAGGCTTCGGCGAATATGGCTTGATTTGGGACGAAGGCTTTGCACAAGACACCATTTGCCTGACCCCTGCTGACACCATGACGACAGTACTTCTGAAACTCTCCACTACAGAGTGGAACAACATCTACACAGAAGCCCACAAGAGGTTGCTTTTCAACGACATCAGAAAGAACTACAACAAAGAAGACCAAACCAAGAACGAATACAAAAAGTACGAGATAGAAACTTATAAAGGCATTTTGACCAAAAAGGAAACAGCCACCTACAACGATGTGCTTGTTGTGTATAACAAGGACGACGACGAGAAAAACCTTCTGCTTTACATCAACAATTCCTATGCGGAGGACTACAACGGCCAGTTGTATCTGACGGTACACGGGAAACTGAAATAAAACAGTAATAACACATAGATATAGATAATGATGGTTCAAGGCCACTTTCGGGTGGCCTTGTCCGTTCATAGGTCAAAATTCGCTTCAAACCTGCTAAACTTCGAAAATTTTGGCCTGTTAAGTAGTTTTGAAGCGGGTATGTGGCCAAAATCAGATGTTTTTCCGAGCAAACTAAAAATTCCCTACTTTTGTGTCGCTCAATCGACAACAAATGGAAAAAAGAAAAGTGATTCTGCTCACAGGCGCCAGCAGCGGCATAGGGTTTGACACGGCTCTGATGCTGGCTGGGCAAGGCCATAAAGTGTATGCCGCCGCACGAAGGGTGGAGAAAATGGAACCATTGCGCGACAAGGGCGTGGCCATCCTCCGCATGGACGTGACCGACGAAGCCTCGATGCAAGAAGGCATCAAAACCATCCTTGAGGCCGAAGGACGAATCGACGTGCTCATCAACAATGCGGGCTATGGCTACTTCGGTGCCATCGAGAACGTTGCGATGGAAGAAGCCCGAAAGCAGATGGAAGTCAATGTGTTTGGTTTGGCGCGGTTGTGCCAGTTGGTGCTGCCTATCATGCGTATGCAAGGCTCGGGGCGCATTATTAATACTTCTTCGGTGGCGGGCAAAGCGGTGCTGTATTACGGCGGATGGTACCATGTCAGCAAGTTTTCCGTCGAGGCCTTCAGCGACGCGCTTCGCATGGAGATGCAACCTTTCGGCATCGATGTGGTGATGATTGAGCCGGGCGGCATCCGTACCGAGTGGGGCCATATCGCCGCCGACCATTTGGCCGTGTCGTCGAAGGGAACGCCCTACGAAACCACGGCCCTGCGTGAAGCCGAAAACCTCCACAAAGGCTATGGTTCGCGCTTTCTTTCCGACCCGTCGGTGGTGGCCAAGGCCATCAGCAAAGCGGTGAACAGCCGCCGTCCGCGAGCACGCTATCGTATCGGAGCCTTCGCTCACGCGATTGTATTTTTCCATTGGCTTCTGCCCGCCCGCTGGTGGGATGCCCTGCTGCGGAAAATGGGGAAAATAGACGTTCCTCTTTAACATTTCAGAAAAATACATACATTTGCACCACTAAATTGATTTGAAATGAACATTGTCATAGCTGGAGACGGTGAAGTGGGTCTGCATCTGGCCGAAGCCTTGGTGCGCAGCAACCACAACATCACCATCGTCGATCCGCACGAGGAACTGCTGAAAATGATGGAATCGCACAGCGACCTGATGACCATCACCGGCGAATCCACCTCGACCGCCGTGCTGCAACGCGCCAACGTGAAACATTCCGACTTGGTCATCGCCGTGCTGCACGACGAGCACATCAACCTGCTCACGGGAATCATCGCCAAGAAACTCGGAGCAAAGAAAGTCATTGCCCGCGTCAATACCATGGAAAACCTCAGCCCGGAGGTTTGGCGCATGTATCAAGACCTCGGCATCGACGGATTGCTTTCACCGGAAGACATTGCCGCGCAGGAGATCATCTCGCTTCTGAAACAAAATGCCTCTTTGGAAACCTACGACTTTTCGGGTGGCAAGCTGCAACTTTTCATGGTAAAATTGGAATCGGAGGCTGCCATTTTGGGAAAGACCGTCGATGAGGTCATCAACCAATACGAGCACCTACAATTCCGCATCGCGGCTATACACCGCAGGCAGAACACCTTCATCCCGCAAGGCGAGGATGTGTTCCAAATGGGCGACATGGTGTATGTTGTCACCAAGCCACACGCGGTAAAAGACATCATCAAACTGAGCGGAAAGAAAAAACTCAACATCCACAACGTGATGATTGTGGGCGGCGGTAGGGTAGGGCGTATCACCGCAAAACGTTTGGAAAACGAGTTGAATATCAAGGTTTTGGAAAACAACAAGGAACGTTGCATGGACTTGACCAACTACCTCTCAGAGGCATTGGTGGTCAATGCCGATGCACGCGACCTCGACCTTCTCGAAGACGAAGGCATCAAAGACATGGATGCCTTCATCGCCGTGACCGACAACACCGAGACCAACATCCTTACCTGCCTTCAAGCCAAGTCGTTCGGTGTGAAAAAGACCATCGCGCTTGTTGAGAACATCGACTATATCGGCATCTCGCAAAACATCGGCATCGACTCCATCATTAACAAGAAATTGATTGCGGCGAGCTATATGGTGAAATATACCCTAGGAGCCAAGGTGTCATCCCTGAAATGCCTCAGTGGCATTGATGCCGACATCGTGGAGTTCGACGTGAGAGCCGGGTCGGCCGTAACGCGCAAGACCATAGGACATTTGGCCATGCCCACGGATGCCATTATCTGCGGTATCACCCGCGACGGCGAGAGTTTCATCGCCACCGACGACTTCCAAATCGAGACCGACGACCAGGTGGTGGTGTTGGCTCTGCCGAATGGCATTCCCGCTGTTGAACGGCTGTTTTATTGACCATGAACTTCAAAAGCACAATAAACATCCCCTTGGTGCTTCGCATTGAAGGCTTCCTATTGTTGATGGAAGGCCTTTTCATGCTCACCGTGCTTCCCGCGACCTACCTATACCACGGGCTTTACACTTTCAGTATGCCTTTCTCTGCACTCATCACATTGCTCACAGGATTCGTTTTGCTCATTGCCACGCGAGGCCACAAAGGCGAGAAGACCTCTTCGCGCGATGGCGTTTTCATCGTTTGCACCTCATGGCTCGTGTTGTCGCTATTCGGTGCCATGCCCTACCTGCTCAGCAAGAGCGTGCCCAATTTCACTGACGGTTTCTTTGAGGCGTTGTCAGGCTTCACCACTACGGGAGCCACCATCTTGACCAACATTGAGGCCGTACCGAAAGACATCCTCCTTTGGCGTAGCATGACGCAATGGATTGGGGGCTTGGCCATCATTGTATTCACCATCGCCATCCTTCCTTTCTTGAGCATGAGCGGGATGCAGCTTTTTGTGGCCGAGATGAATGGCATCAACTACGACAAACTCCACCCGCGCATTATGCACACTGCTTGGCGTATTTGGGGTATCTATTTGTTTCTCACCATTTTGGAAACCCTGTTGCTCTTTTGGGGCGACATGAATCTATACGACGCTCTCTGCCACTCGATGACCACGGTCAGTTCGGGCGGTTTCTCGACGCGAACAGCCAACATGGGTGCTTTCTCCAACTATTCACAGGTGGTGGTGAGCATCTTCATGGTGCTCTCGGGCTGCAACTTCTCGTTGCTTCTGCTTTCTCTGAGCTGGAAGTCGTTTGCCATACTGAAAAACCAGGAATTCAACGCTTTCCTTCAGTTCATTCTCCTGTTCGGCGCGGGCATCGGGTTGTTTTTGTTGTTCGGTTGCCACAAAAGCATCGGATCCTCTTTCCGCGAATCGTTTTTCAGCGTCATTTCCTCCTTGACCACAACGGGCTTTTTCGTTAGCGACTACACGACTTGGCCAGCCTTTGTCGGCATCATATTGTTCCTTTTGATGTTCATCGGCTCATGCACGGGTTCCGCTTCGGGTGGCATCAAGATTTTCCGCCACTTGATTTTCATCAAGAATTCGATGATCGAGTTGAAGCGCATCATACACCCGAATGCCGTTTTGCCTGTGAAAATCAACGGGAAATCCATCTCCACGGGAGGTGTTTACAAGAATATGACCTTCATTCTCATCTATTTCCTCCTATTCCTTTTTGGTGCCATTGTGCTTCTGACCATGGGCAGCGACTTCGACACTGCCATGGGCGCGTCGGTGGCCACATTGAGCAATGTGGGAACAGGCATAGGCCGTGTTGGGCCAAGCGGATCGTATGTGGATTTCTCCATTTCCACCAAATGGATTCTCATGCTACTCATGCTACTTGGCAGGGTTGAATTATTCTCCATCATCACCCTCTTATCGCGCGGTTTTTGGCGAAACTGACAAAACAAAAATCCTCCAACCCGTTGATTATCAGGTTAGAGGATTGTCTTGTAGCCCCACTAGGACTCGAACCTAGATTTAAAGTTTAGGAAACTTCCGTTCTATCCCTTGAACTATGAGGCCCTTGCGAATGAGGCCACAAAGGTACTACATTTCCCGAAAAGCACAAACTCCTCGCCGAAAAAAAATCCAAAATCGGCATTGGGCACAAACGTTTCACTTCAACTCAAGCACAACAGGACAATGGTCGGAATGTACCGCTTCGGGCTCGATGCCAACAGAGGCAATGCTATCGCGGAGGCCATCGGTCACGATATGGTAGTCGATGCGCCAGCCGAGGTTTTTGGCGCGTGCGCCCGCACGGTAGCTCCACCAGCTGTATCGGTTAGGATCCTTCACCAAGTGGCGGAAGGTGTCGATGTAGCCGTCGGCAAGGAAGTCGGTCATCCACTGCCGTTCTTCGGGCAGGAACCCCGACGAGGTGTCGTGTTTTCGCGGGTTGTTGATGTCGATGTCCTCGTGACAGATGTTGTAGTCGCCCGAAAGCACAAGATTGGGGCGTGTTTTGCGCAATTCATTGACGTATTTGCGGAAAAAGTCGAGCCATTGCATCTTGAAGGCTTGTCGCTCGTCGCCCGTGGTGCCCGAAGGGTGATAGACGCTCACCACCGAGAGTCCGCCGAAGTCGGCACGAAGGAAACGGCCTTCGGTGTCGTAGAGCGGGTTGTCCATACCGTAAACCACGTTGTCGGGCTCTTGTTTGGCGACGATTCCTACGCCGCTGTAGCCTTTCTTCTGTGCCGGAAACCAGTAATGGTGGTAACCCATCATCTCGAAGTCCATCAAAGGAATCTGGTCGGGAGTGGCCTTCAGTTCTTGAAAACAGAGCACATCGGGTTGGTATTCGTTGATCCATTGCAGCAAGCCCTTGTTGATGGCCGCACGGATGCCGTTCACGTTGTAGCTGACGATTTTCATAGTGTTTTGTGTTTTACCGAAACGCAAAAATAGGAAAAAACATCACCTCGTAGCCACCACGGCTGCGTTTTTGAATTGTTTTACCTTGCCGTCGAAACCAAAAATCTCCGTCATGACAACATACACGCCCACGGGGACGCGGTTGCCATTGTTGTCGAGGCCATTCCAGATGATACTGCCTTCTTGCCCAACCAGTTCGCCTTTGGCCAGATGGCGCACCAATTGCCCGCCCACGTTGAAGATAAAGACATTCATCGTGTAGCCCGATTCGTCGAAACGATAATTCACGAAACAGGCATCGTCGGAACCGTCGCCGTCGGGCGAGAAAACGTCGGGGCTAATGGTGATTTCATCATGCGAAGGCTCGGCATTTTGCATCATCGAGTTGGGTTGACCAGGCGTTCCGAACTTCACTTTTTCGGCTGCCGAGTGCCAATTGTCGGCCTTCATCGAAGGCTGGTCGAAACTGACACGTTCCAAAGCCACGCCCTTGGTCACTTTAAGCAATGGATAATGCATTTTTTCGGAGAAAAACATCTGGTCGATGGCGGTGCCGCCTTTGCTCATCAGTATGGCGGTGCCGCCGGCATTGGCATAACTCGGAAACGAGGCCATTTGAACGTAATTGTCGGTCGGGCAACCGTATTGCTGCCCAACGATTTCGCTGTTGGTGGACAGCAAGACGTAGCTGCGAGGCAAAAACAGGCGACTTTCGGCGGAGATTTCCTTCAAGGTGGTGTCGGCGGGATTGGGGAAGCTTTCTCTCACAACGCCCAGCATCAATGCGCTAAGGTCGAAGGTTTTGTCGGTGTTGTTGTAAAGCTCCACATAGTCCACACCTGGCGTGATGGGGTCGAAAAGAATCTCATTGATTAGGATTTCGCTCTCGGCAATCTCGTTGGGAATGCCAAACTGGACGCGGGTGCCGTTCTCGATGGGATGACCAACACAATTGGATACATTGTTGATAATCAATGTATAAACTATGCCGGTTTCAAATCCGTTGTCGAAAATCAGTTCAACGTATGTGGGGTCGTTGGGATTGGAATTGGCTTGTTGCGGACGCACGCCAAGTTCCTCGACGTAGTAATTCTGCAAGTCCAGCAGGCTTTCCGTGTTCATCTGTTGGTCGAACCAAAGCTGGACAATGAAGTTGGAGAACATGCTCACGCGCTCAATTTGCGGTTTCTTGTTGTTTTCGCCATCCACCGAATTGCGTCGTCCGGGCGTTCCGCCTGAAGCGTCGTCGGAGGCCGTCCAGTTGGAAGCCCCGGCGCAAGGATTCAGGGGGTCGATTTGCTCTACCGACCAACCGCCGTTGGCCTTGTTGGAGTCATGGTACCATGTGTTGCTGAAGTTAACCCGCGAGACCAACAGGCCTTCTTTGCTATAAAGATACATCGCCGAAGCGCTGTTGCCAACAGAGAAACTTCCGAAACCGATGCATTCGCCAAACTGCCGCAATTCGGGCACGGCATCACGATGGCAGAGGATGACATAAGCATGAGGTGCCAGCACATGACTGTCGAATGTGTTGTCGTTTGAACCTATTTGTATCTGCCAGTCTTTCAGGTCGATGGCAAATTCCGTTGTGTTGTAAAGCTCCACATATTCCCATTCTGGCAGGCCCACAACAGGCGTTGGGTCGGCCATGATCTCGTTGATGACGATGTCGTATTCCGAAGCTTCATACACCGAAAAAGAGAATGACGTGGTTTCCATCGTGTTGTTCCAAAGGTCCTTGAGGCCACTGACGCTCAAGGTGTAGTTCACGCCGTTGCCGATTTCACGCTCAAACTCCAGCACCACTGTGGCCAAATTGTCGCCAAAACCGACCGAAACGGGGTGTCCCAAGCCGTTGTCCACCAAATAATTGGATGGATTGAGCGCGGAAGTCTCGTCCAAAGCCTCGCTGAAGGCCAGGCGGAGATGCGTCAAATCGAGCACTTCGCCATTGAGGAGCACGGGCGGGTCGTGGTCGATGACGCGGGGGCCAACATACACGTCGTCGAAATAGACTTTCTTGGCGTTGCTGCCCGTGAAAGTGGCATGAAGACCAAAGAAGCCACTACGGCCATTAGTATCATCACTACCTTGTGCTTCAATGACATAAATACCCGAGTTGTCATAGCAGGTCTGCAACATCCAGTGGCCTTCGCGGTCGCAGTTCACCTTGACGGCCACTGCAAACGCCGCCGCGATGGCACCTTCTGTGCCACGCAGAATGCTTTGTTGTCCGCTGGCGTCTTTTCGGAACAACTCGATGGCATCGCTACTGCCGCCTTCGCCGAAACGCAGGAAATAGCCTTGTGTGGCTTGCTGCAAGTCGGCGTTGTCGGCACTCAGCCAAACATCTGTGAAATTGTTGCCCGAAGGCGAAAAGGCCTCGCGGATCCAAAACTGCCATTCCATGCTCTCATATTCTGTGATAGGCAACGAAAGCCATGCCGTGCCCGCCTCCTCGGCGTTGAGCTGCAGTTGGGCGTTGTTATTGACGATGAACTTGTCGGCCGTACCCGACCAGGCGGGGTTTTGGGTGAAGTCGCCGTCGGAGAAGTCGTCGGTGACCTGCGCGAAGAGCGCGAAGGGCAACATGAGCAGGAAAAGGAAGGTTTTTTTCATGGCATTGTCGGTTTTGGAAAGGACAAAAATAAGGTTTTTCCAAACAAACTCAGCAAAGAAAACCACTTTTCCTTCTTAAATGAAACGACAAGCCTTACGAATAGGTCAGAAATCATTGAATACACGAAAGTATTCTATGGTAAAACATTGGCACACTCACAATGCCATTCCGTCCCACGGTGTGTCGTTCTGTTTCGAGACTGTTTTGTGTGATTTTTGTTTCATCCCGCATTGCAAATGCCGGCCTCACGGCTTCCGAATTGCAGATCACGAGCGGTCGAAAGATGAAAAGTGTCAAGTCCTAATGTGGTAGCGTGAGGTGAAGCTTTCGACATCACCGCCACTGAAGTAGACAGCCAAAGCAGTGACCCAATCGTTCATCTCCGTTCGGAAGCAGAACTTGGCCATGTCGTATCCCATCCCGTTCTCGCGCTTGTAAATCATTATCAGCATGGCGGTTATCAGTGTCATGTAGAGGATGATTTTTATGCCGTTTTCGCTTACCGAGAGGAAGTGGGAGAAGTTGAGTTCCTGCTTGAGGAAACGGAAGAACGCCTCGATGTCCCACCTGCGGCGGTAGGCCTCGGCGACTTCCTGCGGAGTGAGTCCGAAGTCGTTCGTGATGAAGTATATGTCGTTCTCCACCCGCTTCACCCTCCCCTTGTTGGCAGGCCTGGTGGTGTCCCTCGGCTCCTTGAACCGGGCCTTGACCACGCGGAAGGTCCGTTTCGTCTTCTCCTTCGTCTTGGTGTACAGCCGTACCTCGATATCGTCGACCAGTTCCAGTCTCCCCAGATCCTTGTCGCCTCCCTCTTCCATCAGGTTCCTGACAACCTCCATGCCCCTGTTCGTCTTGATTCTCCCCACGAACTTCGCCTCCGAGTCGGACATCGCCTCGAAGCTTGCCGAAGAGGCCAGACCCCTATCCATCACATACAGGTTTCTGTGCCTGGCATCGGCCTTTACCAACGCGTCCAACACTGCTGGCATGGCAACATCCTCGCTCACGAATTTCGGTTCGTCGAACACCTCCGCCAGCTTCGCCGCGAAGCCGTCGTAGGCCACCGTGTACTTCAGCTGCTTCCGGTCTTCACGCCCCTTCGCCTTCTTCCCTATCGTGAAGCCTTTCTTGAGCTTGTTGCACGCCTCGGCTACCATCGAGCTGTCGACCCTGATGAGGTACATCTGGCCTATCTCGCGCTCCGTGTACAATTCCGACAGCCTGCCATATATCAGGCCGTATGCCTTCTCAAAAAATGACACGTCCATCTTGGAAAGCCGTGTCGAGATCGAGCTCCTTGACACGGTCAGGCATTCTGCGTAGTTGAACATCGCCTTGAACTGCTGGCTGTTGAACATCACCTCGAGCCTCCGCTGGCTCATCCTGTCCGTGTTGACGAAGGCGTACAGAAGCAGGTTGAACATCCGTTCCCCGCTCAACACTTTGCTGTAATAGTCCACATGGGTCTCCCTTGCAAGTCGTGAGAGATCCTCGTCTGGTATCATCCGCACCAATTCCTGCGCATGTAGCTTAATCTTGTCTAATATCATGCTGTTGGTTTTTCCCTTTCAACGGCATGATCCCTCTTTTAGTATTAATCGGCTGTATCGTTTATCTCTTTTTTTGTATTTTTGGTACTTTTGCATGTCTTTCGACCGCTCGTGATTGCAGATTCGGAAGAACGGGGAAACAGTCTCATTCCTCTTGTGCGCTGGAAGTTTCGTGTTGATTCTTTCCACAATTTGAAGGTTTTTTGAAAGGAAAGCAGAATCTGCCATGGCAGCCACCGTGTTTCTGTCTTTTGCATTCCGATTGCTTTTAACATTGGCCAAATAAAGCGTTGCATCGCAAAGTGTAACGGTGAGGAACTTAGGCACAATGTCATAAAGTGCATTGGTTTCAAAGGCTGCATCTTGAAACTGTGTGTTTTCCTCTGTGGCATAGAGGGTGTTACGCTCATAAACCAACCATTCGTGGTCATAATTATCAACTAGAACTACCCTGATGAAAGCGGTATCCGAAAAGAGTTGTCCCTAGCCGTCAATACTAATTCCAAAACTACGGATATTGCTATAAAAAGGTCTAACGGTATCAGTGCAACTCATGTTTCTGTTAATGTTGTATGTTGTGGTCTGTGCGCTCAGGTGAAGGCTTAATAGACTGATGATCAGTATGGTAATTTTTCTCATTTTTTTATGAATTTGAAATTAATGGTTTGTGTATCAGCAACAATTTGGACGAGATACATCCCCTTGGGCTTGCTGGCAAAGTCAATTTCCAAGGTCGTGTCTGAGGTTTCTTTTGTGAAGATTGTCTTCCCTATAGCATCAGAGATTCTGATTTGTTTTATGTTTTCTTGCATTTTTGAAAAGTCGATGCGAAGAAAGTTCTCAACAATTGTGTTCATGGCAACGGTTTCCACGTCAAAGCGCTCGTCAATGGCCACAATCTCATAATCGCATTCCGTATCCGAAGCAATCAATGGTATGCCTTCTTCTGAGTAACAACGGATTTGGCTGTGCATACACGGCGGAGGTCCTTCCCAATCATAAAATGGAAACAAAGACCTGTCCATACCAATGCCTTCGATGATATTGTTGATATACAGGTTGTCATCAAGTGTAAAGGTTTGCATTGCTTTCCTGACGCTGCCATCCTCCAGTATCATGGTTGAAGTGTCTATGACAAAAACTTCAACATCATATTTAGACGCATACCAACTTTCACCAGGATTCTTGCCGAAGTCATAAAGCAGTAACCTTTGTCCGTTTTCCACTTCATATACTTGGTCGCCTTCTTGGGTGATGTAGCGAAGTTCCGTGTAAGGATTGACCAAGCCGTCACAATCGAGATGCTGATATAGTTCGATTTCCTTACATTCCCATCCGTTTATCTCAACAGTTCTCAACGAGCGGAATCTGTCGTAGGCGACACCCGTGTAGTTCCAGCCTTCCCTATACAAGCGTTCATAGTACCACTCCGCCCCCACGGGAGCGAACTCATGGCTTTGTGCCTTCGCCGCCCCCGCCGCAACCAGCAGCAGCAAGAACAGAAGGGCTTTTTGTCTTATGTTGTTTAATGCTTTCATTTTGTATAAGGTCTTTGTTATTTATTTGAGGCAAAGATAGTCATTTTTTCGTGGTTTGCAAGGGTTTGGCGGCGTTTTTTTCTTCGCTGTAG
>ODAI010532347.1_pt1 | contig 33337 bp, 50 predicted proteins | sample 1539321 | NCBI WGS metagenome assembly ODAI01 (sample SAMN02144231, study PRJEB22623) | gut metagenome | biome: sheep rumen | host: Ovis aries | place: New Zealand
AGGGGTTCTTCAAATATGTTTTTCCGATATATCACCAGTACGGATATCACATCCGCAGACGATGCTTTCGCGTACCTTAAAAGCATTGGTGCGGAGTTCGTTTCCCCAATTCCTGCACCTGTTGAAATTTCGCTAACCCCGACCGAAATAAAAACCCTCCTTGGCATCAATAATGTATGGTCTGACGCAGGAAATATAAGCATCACTTACCCGGCTGACACGAAGACGTACATCGACAACCGCATCAACTCGACAAGGAAGCTGATTGCCGGGATTGAAACAGGGTTCACGGCTTCCAAACTGTACGCCGTTGGAGATATGCTTATTATCGGGGATGACCTGTACAAGGTAACGGCTCAGATCGCATCCGGGGCAACGATCACTGTCGGAACAAACGTAACCAAAACGACCGTGGCAGAACAACTGCTTGCACTTGTGAACGCTTAATGCAGAAAGGAAGGAAACAAAAATGAAGTACGGTATTGTTAAAGTTATCAACGGGAACTATTTTGTCCACGCCGAAGGTATCACCGATCTGTCTGTTGCCAAGATGCAGTTCCACGGCCTTTGTCAGACGCTCTGGAACGCTCCCGATGTCCTGACCGCAGAGGTCATGATCGTTGACGAGAATCTGGACTGCGTGGAAGGGTACAAGGAATTCATTCGCCATGATGCCCCTGCCGTTACGCCGGAACCTGAAGAAGAGACTGAGCCGGAAGCAGAATAATCTGGACAAACTGAATTTAATGCGGTGGCGGAATAGGTAAACGCACTTATGAGGTAGGGAGCGCACGACAGCAGAGAAGCTTAATGCGGTGAGAAAGCTACGGCTGAACCTATCCTGTATATATTCAGGGATCGCTCCCCTGTGAGGTGCAAATCCTTACCCACATTAAATAACACTTTAATACAGATAAAACCGGGGATGATGAGGGCATCTTCCCCGGTTTCCTTTTGGAGAGAGCACTGAGGTGGTGATGCCATGATTCTGTTCCTGGTTGGTCTTCTCGTTGGGATCGGTATGGCGGTATTCGTGATCTGTCTGTCTTCTGCAGAATCGGAAGAAGACGGGGGCCGGACTGAGCTATGCAGGAAATGCCCGTATCAGCCGTTTGATGACGGGCGCCATGACTGCGCTGCGTGCCATGACGCGACTGAGTGAAGATGGAGGTGGCGGCTGTGATCCAGAGGGACGACATAATCCGGCTGTTTCAACAGATGTACAAGGAGCACTGGAGCTATGAGTGGGGCGCAGCGTCGAAGGGCTGCGTGGATTGCTCCGGGGCGCTTGTCTACGCTTATAGGCAGCTGGCCGGGAAGAGCGTCATCCACGGCAGCAATGGCCAGGCGCGGCGCTGGATCTCCGGCAGCATGATGCCGATCAGCATGGCCGAGCCTGGGATGGTCGCCTTCAAGGCCAGGAAGCCTGGGGAGGAAGACTATGATCTGCCGGAGCGGTACAGAGAACACGGCGCGAGCTACACCGGGGATCTGATGGATTACTACCACGTTGGTCTGGTGGATGAAGATCCGCGGTATGTGCTGAACGCCAAGAGCACAAAAGCGGGATTCTGCCGGGACCAGCTGGCGGCGTCAAACGGCTGGGACTTTGTGGCGTATCTACGGGACGTGGAGTATCCTGGCGGGAGCGAGGACGAAGGAAAGGGAGAAAAGATGATGCAGGCGGTGGTATCGCTCCCAAGCGGAGCAGCTGGGTCTACGGTCAACATGAGGGAGCGGGCCATGACGTCCGCGCCGCTGATCTGCCGGGTTCCGGTGGGATCTGTGGTGGATGTCCTGACGGACCAGGGCACCTGGTGCAAGATCGACTACATCGGGAAACAGGGCTGGATGATGTCCAACTATTTGGAATATGGTGGCCAGGATGGAGAAGCCGGCGGGGATCCGCTGACCGAAGCAGAGCGGGCCAAGATCGAGGCGGCGCTGGTAGAGATCGAAAAGTCCATTGAAATTGTCCGGATGACATTAGGAAGAGGTTGATGGCCATGTGGGAGTTTATCTTGAAGTATTGGGTGGAGTTTCTTTTCGGGATCGTGGCGGCTGGCCTGATTGCCGGATATAAAAAACTGGCCTCCAAGGTGCAGACCAATAAGGACACCGAGAAGGCCATAGCCGACGGGATGCAATACTTACTTATGTTTAAACTGCGGGAAGAGGGCGAAAAGTATCTTTCCGAGGGCCGGTGCTCGATCGATCAGAAGCACGAATTTGAGAAGGTTTACAATGCATACCATGCGTTGCGAGGAAATGACACGATAACAGCTTTGAAAGACAAAGTTCTGCAGCTACCAATTTGAGATAGGAGGATTGACCATGAATTGGGATTGGAAAGAATGGACACTGGCAGCACTGATCCGGGCGGTTAAGACTTTTGCTCAGACCTTCGCGGCGATGATCACTGTGGGCGCGGCCTTCTCCGAAATAGATTGGCTCCGGGCGCTGTCCGTCTCCGGCGTGGCTTTCGTGCTGAGCATCCTGACAAGCCTGGGCGGTCTGCCGGAGGTTGAGAAGAAGCAACCGCCCGATCAGGAGCCAGACCAAGAGTAAAATTTAGTGGGCTACAGGTGGGCTACAAGAAACGCTGTAACCATTGATAAATAAGTCTTTACCTCACGACTACGAATCAAAAGGTCGTGGGTTCGAATCCCGCCGGGCTCACCAAGAAAACCCCGAAGTTTCAAAGCTTCGGGGTCTTTTTTTGCGTTTTGGGAATTCGTCATTTTTGGCGATTTGTTCTCCCGGTGGGCTACACGGTGGGCTACATCATTTCAGGCGGTTTGTGATCTTCCGGAGATCCTGGACCGTGGAGGACTGGTAGCGCTCCTGGGTGAAGGTGTAATCTGTGTGGCCCATCAGCCGGGCCTTGTCGCCGGTGTCGCCAGGCGCCCTCTTAATCAGGTTGCTGTAGGTATGCCGGCAGCTGTATGGCACCTTTCCGGTGATACCAAGCTTCGCCATGAGCGGGTCGAAGCAGTATTTTCTGAAATATTCGTGGGCCATCTGCTTTCCGGTTTTTAGATTCGGGAAAAGCAGATCACCGTCTGCCTCCGCCCGCTGGGTGATGATTTCGGCGATCGCCGGAGGAATAGTGACGATCCGGTCGGTTCCGGCTTCCGTCTTCCCGCCGCCGATCAGGTACTTGCCCGACTTATTGTAAGATTCCTTCTTCAGCTCCAGCAGCTCACCAGGGCGAAAACCGGTATAGCAGAGGGCCATCACATAATCAGCATACGGTTCTACACCGACCGCCTGCCGGATCCTGGCAAGCTCCAGATCCGTGAAAGGCTCATGGGTGGAGGTGGCGTCGTTGCCGGTGTATAGATTCGCGGTGATGTTTTTTGTGACCATGTCGTTATCCATTGCGAATTTCCAGATCAGGCCGGCCACCACCTTCATCATCTGCTTGGTTCTCTTGCCAGCTGGGCAGTCGTTAATCTGGGCCTGAAGTTCCGCGGGGCGGATCGTGCTGATCGGCCTGTATGCGATTTCGCGGAAATGCTTAAAAGCGGCCTTATACCCTGCCATTGTGGACGCACCGATTCTTCCCTGATAGCCCTCTGACCATTCGGTAAAGACTTTCTCCATGCTGATGTCTGAAACGCTCAGAGGGCCGTTTTTGAGCGTCTCAGCGTAGGCCAGGGCCTCGCCTTTTGTCTTGAATCCGCCTTTTGTGGGCCTGCTGCGGATCAGCTTCCCGTTTTCGTCCGTGCCGGAGGTGGATGATATGCGGACCGTCCAGGTGGATCCACGCTTATAGGCCGTGCCGGTGCCGTTTCCGCGCTTCTTAGTGGTGGAGCGCTGGATAACGATATGACGCCCGCAGTAACAGCAGATCAGCGCATCGTCCGGGATATCCTTATGGCAACGGGGGCAAATCATGCGGATCACCTCATTCCCAGCTATCTGTGAGTTTGATATCGCGATTCTTGACAGGTTCCGGGAGCTTTGTCAGGATAATATAACAAGTTGACAGGTGCAGGGCAAGGTTTTTGTCCTCTGTCAGAAAAAGCTGGGTGATAAAATCACCGCCTACCGGGCTTTCCGTATGGACGTTTACAGCTCCGCCAATCCGATCCCATGTGCCAGGGCTGATGTAGATGTACGGTTCATAATCGTCCTTACTTTTACAGGTATAGGCTTCTTTAATTACAGAACCGTCATTGTAGAAGCGGAACGTAAAGTAATCAATTTTTTCACCGGTTTCACGGCAGCCCGTCCAGGTGCCGAGAATTTGAGTTTCTGTGGTCAGGGCCGGAGCTGCGGATGGGAGAACCAGCGTCAGGACCAGGAGCAGAACAGCAAGCTTTTTCATAATGAATCCCTCCTTTACTAAATAGCTTCATTGGCTTCTTTTTCCATCTGATAGACAGATTTCCGGGAGCCGATGTGCTTCAGGCGGTAGTGGCGCATTTCGTGCCGGTAGGTTTTTCTCTTTTCTTCAAACGAGAGGCGGGAGCTTATGTAGATGTTCGTCACACCGTCGGGACTCTCGCGGATCGCGCCGAATACGCCAGGAGGAAGGTCAACCTCCCGGACGCAAACATCACCATCAAATGTCATCGTTTTCTCCCTCCATTGATTTCAGTACAGCGACCGCCGCCCGGATCGCTTCCGGCTTGGCGTTCTTCGCGAGGCGGAAGAGGATCTGCTGATCTGCGCTTGCGGCCTCTGCCTCATCTGTGTAATCGGACTGGATCAGCTGGGCGGGGCTGAGGCCCAGCACCTTGGCCAGAGCGGCGACCTTATCCCGGCCCATATTTTTGATCAGGCCGTTCTCCCATTTTCTGACGGTGGATTTCCCGACACCGACCGCGTCTCCAACCTCTTCGAGGGTCAAGCCGAGCGCTAATCTTTTTTCTTTAATCATGGCCCCGATGTTCTCGTTAGACATTTTCTTCGCACCTCCTGAGGGTATTATATTATAGAAGTGTCATTTATGCAACTTTTTTTTCAAAAAGGGGTTGACAGGTGTCGTAAAAGACACTATAATCAGTGGTGTCCTGAAGGACACGAGCTAAGAGGAGGGCAACCACGATGAAGATCACAAAAACCGAAATGACGATGAAAATCGGAAACGGTAGCAGCTACAAAGTTTACATTTGCAAGACCAGAGAAGACGCAAGCTTTATTCACTCTTTGGTGATGAGCTTGAAGCCAGACGAAACGCTGCACGAATGGTACTACGCTGTACATACCAGCGAAGCAAATTTCTGCTTGATTCCGGATTTCTTTCATGATCATGGCTACTTTGCAACAGTTGTTGAACACAATAATGGAGACTGGGACAAAGCCCCGAAGTATGAACTCTACATTGTAGGATAAAGCCTGACGCCGACCGGGGGCGGCATATCCCCCGGAGAAAGCGAGAAAAAATGAGCGTGCCAAAGTCATTGGATTGGAAAAAGGTTAAGCACGGTTTCCTAATCAAGATGAAGAATGACGGAAAATACGTAAGCTGCATCCTCGCCAATGGGCACCCGGAGAACCCAGTGATTTATTTCACCGAGTATGCATGGGAGGCAAAAGCATGGAAAGACATCAGCTCCGTGCTTAAAGCCAAAGGCCGGGTGGAAGCTCAAAAGGGTGCGTGCTCTGTGTTTTCATTTGAATACGATGAAGCAAAAGCCGAGCGCGTCATTTGTAAATGTGTTTACTAACTGCCTGACACCGACAGACGGGGCCTCCGCCGGAGACCTCGTAGCCGATGCCAGATGGCACGAAGAAAGGGGGAAATATTCGGATGAACGCAAGAAAACTGAAGGCGGAAATGGTGCTGAAGGACAAGAGCGTGGATGATGTTTGCGCGGCTGCCGGGTTTGGCAGGAGTTCATGGTTCCGGAAGATCTCCGGAGAGACTGAATTCACCCAGGGCGAAATCAGCGCTATTTCAAATCTGCTCAGCCTGAATTCAGAGCAGATCGGAAGTATTTTTTTTGACCCGGAAGTGTCCTAAAAGACACAGAGAGGAGTGGAACCATGACCAATGACATGGCGCTTCATGATCTGATCGTCAAGAGGGATCTTGGCCGGATCTGGGTGAGCGCATCGGAGGCGGCGGAGATCCTGGGCTGTCAGTCGGCATCCCTGACGAACGCCGCAAACAAAAAGGGCACCCTGGGTGACCTTCAATTCTTCTGGGCCGGAACGGTGCTGAAAATCAGCGTGATGAGCCTGATCCGGTTCATCAGCGGCGGATATCCGCTGCGGGACATATTCAGAGAGGAGTGAACGCAATGACAAAGTGGAATTATGCGAGCAATGACGAGATCCTGACGAACATCCAGCTGGCGGCGCTGAATAACATCTCTATGGTTATCAATGATTGGGACGGCCTGACCGCGGAAGCAAAGGTCAACGTTATTCAGGGGATCCTCTGCATGGTCGCCGATGTGGATGAGCAGATCGCACTTGAGAAAAACAAGGATGCAGACAAATGAGCACAAAGCCGTCATGTATGGGTGATTACGCCGACTGCTTCGCCAGATGGAAAGGCAGCTGTCAGCTTTTGAGAAGCACCAATTTCGGCGACAGAGAATGTCCGTTCTACAAAAGCACCGAGCAATTTATCGCGGAAGAGCGAGCGACAGAAGAGCGAAAAAGAAAAGCCCGGAGCAGTTGCAGCTGCTCCAGGGCGAGAAAGGAATGATACCGTGAAACAGTATAGCATAAAAGACCGGCTTTTAACAGCCCTGGCCGTTGTCCTGGTGCTGGGAGACATCGCCCTTGGGGCGCTGATCTGGCAGCGGGACCGTGAAGAACAGCAGGAAGCCCTCCGGAACTCCATTCCGTTTACCAATCAGCGCATCGAGTGGACCGGGGCCGGATACCAGCAGATCGGAGGCGGAGCGAATGATTGATAAATGCCTGCCGCTGCCGAATGTGGCCGGACGCTGGACTTCCGGCGGGAAATATCCGGACACGGTCTGTGTGGAAATGAGCGACGGGAAGAAGATCGCCTATGATATCCGGATCGAACAGCCGGCGCTCCAGGAACGGCATGAGGATCATGTGGGATATAGGAGGCGGACATCGTGATTTTGAATGAACGACCGACCTGCGACGGCTGCGATTTTTGCCGTCTGCGGATGCAGAAAGATGCCGGAGGATGGGAAGCTTATTGCACGGCCCTGTCCAAAGGCGGGAAGCTGATCGCCGTGCAGTATGGATTAAAGCTTAATTGGGCGAAACGCGAGTTGCTTGACCGGCTGAACACGCGGATCTGCCCGTCATGGTGCCCTAAGTGGCAGAGAGGAGATAAATGATGACACTGTATGAGATTGACAATGCAATTCTGGCCTGCGTGGATCCGGAAACCGGCGAGATCATCGACCCCGAAGCGCTGACCGCGCTGCAGATGGAGCGGGAGAAGAAGCTGGAAAACGTGGCCCTCTGGGTGAAGGATCTGAAAGCCGAGGCGGAGGCCATCGGAAACGAGATCAAGGCCCTGACGGCCCGGAAGAAAGCCGCGGAGAATAAGGCCGAGCGGCTGAAAGCCTGGTTGGGTGATGCACTTGATGGCGAAATCTTCAAGAGCGCCAAGGTTCGTGTCAGCTACACCCATAACACCCGACTGAACGTGATCGATGAGCAGTCTGTGGTGAACTACATTGAGACGCATTTCACAGAGCCGGAGGAGCTGCTTCGCTACCAGCTGCCGGAGATCCGGAAGGATGCCGTCAAGGCCGCGATCAAAGAGGGCGTTGAGATCCCCGGAGCCTATCTGGAAGCTACGGAGAGTGTGGTGATTAAGTAATGGGAATCCCTGTCATGATCCTGGGGGAAAGCGGCAGCGGGAAGACCTACAGCATTAAGAACCTCAATCCTGATGAGGTGGGGATCTTCCTGGTTGAAAAGCCCCGGCTCCCCTTCCGGAAGCCGTTCAAGGTGGCCAAGAACGCCGGCTATTCCGTCATTCTGAAAACGCTCGCAGCTCCCAACCTGAAGACCTATGTGATCGACGACAGCCAGTATCTGCTGGTTAATGAGTTTTTCGACCGGGCCAATGAGGTCGGTTACCAGAAGTTTACCGACCTCGCCCTGAACTTCCGGAACCTGATCCATTTTGTGGCCAGAAAAACGCCGGATGATGTGATTGTTTACTTCCTGCATCATACCGAGGCGGATGTTAACGGCCGGGTGAAGGCCAAGACCATCGGCCGGATGTTGGACGAAAAGCTGACCGTGGAGGGGCTGTTTGATATCGTGCTGCGGACAGAAGTCACGCCGGAGGGGCACTTCTTCCGCACACAGACCAACGGAGCCGACACCGTCAAAACTCCGGAGGATATGTTTCCGGAAAAAATTCCAAATGATCTCGCCCTGGTGGACAGGACGATCAGAGAATATTACTTCGGCACGGCCGAAACAAAAGAAACGGAGGAAAAATAACATGAAACCTATTGAAGGATTTAAGTCTGAGGCTCCCACGACCGCTTATCCCATGCTCCCTAAGGGCCTTTACAAGGCCGGGATCAAGGCCGTGAAGATTGACGGAACTGAGCCTGATCAGCGCCTGGTCATCCGGCTGGAGATCATCGAGGGCGAATATGCCGGATATTACACCAAGCGTTATCAGAATGACAGCCAGAACAGCTCCGGCCGGTATGACGTCCGCTACAAGGGCGACTTCTCCCTGCGGATCCCGAACCAGGCGAACCCGAAGAGCCAACATTTTGACTGGGATCTGCGGAGCTTCAACGGGAACATATGGGCGATTGAGGACAGCAACCCCGGATATCATTGGGACTGGAACGAGCAGGGACTTGTCGGGAAGACTGTCGGCATTAACGTCCGGCAGGGATCATTCAACGGGATCCCCTACACCACCATCGGACGGTTGGAAAGTACACAGTTCATGGACGCCGGGAAATGCAAGGTCATGGCCGACATGAAGCCCCGCGTGAGCGGTACCGCGACAGAGGCCACCGTGCCGGCCGGGATGATGGTCGTGGATGAGGAAGTACCCTACTGATGGTGCTGTATGAAGACACCCGGCAGCAGATTGGAAAGCACAGGAATGTTCATTTGTACTGCCAGCAGGCCGGCATCAAAATCATTCGTCAGGCGCTGAACGTTGGCGATTATCAGATCGCCGGGAAAGGCGATATCAGCGTTGACACAAAGATGGGCGTGCTGGAGCTGGCCGGGAATGTGTTTCAGGATCATGAGCGGTTCCGCGCTGAGTGTCTCCGGGCGCAGGAGTGCGGGATTCAGCTGATCATCCTGGTTGAGGAATTATTGCCGGGGGGCCGCCTTGATCGTTGGCGGCCTCCCATTGGATGGAACGGCAGACCTGTTGCGCGGTTTGATCCGGCAATCCTCCGGAAGGCCATGATCACCATGCAGCAGGAGTATGGCGTTAAGTTTCGGTTCTGCGACGGGCGAAGCACCGGAAAGCAGATCATTGAATATTTGGAAGGGATAAAAAAATGAAAGAGATTAAGCCGATTCAGACTTATTATGATGGGCACTGGTTCCGGTCGAGATTGGAAGCTCGCTGGGCAGTTGTCTTTAATGCATTGGGCGTTCCGTATGAATATGAGCCAGAAGGGTTCGATTTGGGGAACGGGCTGTATTATTTGCCAGATTTTCGTGTGAAATGCTACGGATGCCGCGGAGGTATCGAAAGAAAGCCATTTGACTTGTATATTGAAGTCAAAGGGAAAATGACAGCAGAAGATGCCGAGAAAATCAAGAACTTCGCGCAATGGTATGATGAAGAAACATGCATTCCATATGAAGGAAGATATCCGTTGCTGATCGTGGACAGAATCCCAGGCGAAGGGCTCGCAACAGATATAGATCTTTCTTATGATTCTATCGGCTTTGGCCTGTATCCATTTAATTATGAAACTATTGACGGAGATCACTTTGGAGCATACCCAGCGGCTACCAGAGATGGTAAGTTTTATCTCTTTGGGGCAGATAGTAATTATATCAATAACGCTGATGCTGATCGTATGGAAAACGCTTACCGGATTGCCAGGTGCGCCAGATTTGAGCACGGCGAGCGGCCACCGGTCTGATGGAGGTGCCTATGGAAAAGCAATCGAACCTTCCCCCTGAGGTCCGTGACATCTGGACAGACGTTTATAAGTTTCACGCCACCTTTGAAGGGATGGGCAATTCTGAAGAAGACTGGACGCGCTGCGCTTATACCATGGGCCAGATGGCGGCAAACCACGGGAACCATCCTCTGGCCTTCAAGCTGTTGATGGCGGTTTATGATTATCTTGATGGAGTGAGAAATCCACAGGTAAACGGAGCTGATGGCGGTGGCTGAGAAAGGTACCTTTGTAAAGCTCGACAGAAATTTGCTGAAGTGGCGATGGTTTCAACATCCAAAGACGCTGGCGGTCTGGATCTGGTTGATCATGAACGCAAATGTTGAGGACCATGATTTTGAGCGGGAAACGATTCACCGTGGTGAGGTTGCCACCAGCTATAGGCGCATAATGACGGACACGGGGCTGTCATCAAAGGAGGTCAGAACCGCCCTAAATCACTTAAAAGAGACAGGGGAAGTGGCAACCAGAATAAGACCAAAATATCAAGTAATTTCAATACTTGAGTACAGTCGTTATCAGGATGTGCCGGCAGGCAAAACGGCAGGCAAAGGGCAAGCAAAGGGCAGGCAGACGGCAGGCAAAGGGCAACAATATAAGAATGTAAGAAGTAAAGAAGAAAAGAATGAAAAGAATGATTGTGTGCACACACCACCCTCGCGGGCTGAGGTTGAGGAGTTTTGCAAAGGGCTTGGCATAACGACGGACATTGACGCTTTCCTGCAATACAACAGCGCCACGGGCTGGAAGATCGGCAGGACGAAGGTGGAAGACTGGAGACCGCTGCTCATGAAATGGGTATCCCATGATGACGGCAGCGCTATCAATTCAAACAATGACGATGGGCTGGACGATTTCGGCCGGCCCATCAGAAAGGAGATTTGATGTCTTACGCAATCAATGAGGATGAGATCCGGAAGACAATCGCTGTATTTCATCCAGATGGCGGGATTTTTGAGGTCAGGCTTGTAGACGGAAAGTGGAACGCCGCCGGAGTCTTCAATGATGCGGATCAGCTGATCAATGAGCTGAAGACGGCGAGGATCCGGCCGAACGCGAACGTTTATATGACGCTTAACCGAGTTCATGAGGCTTGCCTTTCGCGGAAACACAATAATCATTTTGTGGAGTACATTTCCCCTACTGTCGGGGACAATAATATCACCTGGTATGATTGGCTGCTGATTGATGTGGATCCAAAGAGGCCCGCCGGCACCAGCTCCAGCAAGGAAGAGCTTCAAGGCTCCAGGGAGAAGGCCAAGCAGATCCTGGAATACCTGAAAAACCGAGGCTGGAATGATCCTGTTGTTTGCCACAGCGGGAACGGCACCCATCTGCTGTACAAGATCAGCATTGACAAGACGGAAGAGCGGAAGCAGATGATTTCAAACGTTCTTCAGGCGCTGAATATGCTTTTCGACGACGGCACAATGGATATTGATACGACCACATTTAATCCGAGCCGGATCTGTAAGCTGTATGGCACGGTCGCCCGGAAAGGCGCAAGCACCGAGAGCAGACCTCACAGGATGAGCAGGATCGTCCGCGTGCCGGAGAAGATCGAAGAAGTACCGCGTGCGCTGCTGGAAGCCGTGGCCGGACTGCTGCCGAAACAGGAACAGCCCCAGCAATACAACAATTACAACCCCGGCCAGTTTGACCTTGACGATTGGATTCTCCGGCACGGTGTGGAGGTCACCAGCCGGACGACATGGGCACAGGGCGAAAAATGGATCCTCGCCCACTGCCCTTTCAATCCGCAGCACACCCACAAGGATGCCGCCATATTCAGATCCAGGGACGGAAAGCTTGGTTTTAAATGCCTTCATGCCTCATGCTCTGACAAAGGTTGGAAAGAGTTCCGGCAGTTCTATGAACCGGATGCATACCAGGCGAAAGAGGTTCAGCCGGCGGTCCCTAACTATCTGTTGACCAAGCCGGCCGGCTTCGGGCAGCTGCCTGAGGCGCCTGCCATGGCTTCGCCGCAGCAGGAAGACGCGCCGATCGGACCGGTGTTCCGAACGACCGAAGAGATCAGGAACAGAGTTGTCCCGGCGGAGGCGCATATCCTGACCGGCATAACCGGGATTGATGATCGGATGATCGGGCTGAAAAAAGGATATGTTTCTGTTTTGTCCGGACTTCGGTCCGCTGGTAAGTCTTCCATCCTGAGTCAGCTGGTGATTCAGTGCCGGGAGCAGGGGTTAAAATGCGCTCTGTTCTCCGGGGAAATGATCGATAAACAGGTGTTGAAATGGCTGACGCTTCAGGCGGCCGGAAAAGCTCACGTTCATGGGACGCAATATGAGAAAGTTTTCTATCCGAATGATGGAGCAGCTGAAGCGATCTCTCAATGGCTGGATGAATTTGTGTATGTCTATAACAATGATTATGGGAACCAGTTCACCGAGATGGAAAAGCACCTGATCCGGATCGTCGAGGAGAAGAAGCTTGACCTTGTGCTGCTGGATAACCTGATGGCCATGAACGTGGAGAATCTCGACCGGGATCTGTATGTTCGGCAAACCAAATTCGTGAAAGAGCTGAAGCGAATGGCTCAGAACCTGAACATTCATGTTATGTTCGTGGCGCACCCGCGGAAAAGCTCCGGCTATCTCCGGATGGATGATATCAGCGGCAGCGGTGATCTGAGCAACGCCGCGGATAATGTTTTCATCATCCACCGGGTAGATGAGGATTACAAAAAGGCCACTCAGCAGTTTTTTCAGTGGAAGGCCACAAACCCGCTTTATCAGGCGGACAATGTGATTGAGATTTGCAAAGACCGCGACCTGGGCAACCGTGATGTTTATGTCCCGCTCTGGTTCGAAAAGGAAACCAAGCGATTGAAAAATGATGTAGCCGAGTATATCCATTACGGCTGGGAAGCAGGATTTGATCCGGCTAAAGATTTTGAACTGGTCGATATCCCGGACGAAGATCTGCCGTTTTGATTGGGAGGGTGATGAAAAGCGTGGTTGATATTCGCTTGAAGACTTGCCTGATCATTAAGCGTGGGCCGTGGTACCTGGTCGGATGGAATCACTTTTATCATCGGCTCAATTGGAGCATGAGCTGCTATGACGCCTGGAGGACCAGAGACATCGAAGCGGCCCGGCGAGTTGCAGCTAAGACCGGCGGGGAATTGTACTTATTCAATCCCGCTGCAGCACAATTGGAGGTGTTTTCGTGAGACTGAAACTGTTTGATAAGCTCCGGAGAAAAGCCCAGTGGAACGTTTATAACATGTTCGATCTGTATGAGTTTGCCGAGTGCTCCAACTGTGGGGCCGAGGTCGAACCGGACTTCTCGTTATTCCCGGAAATCATTTATCCGGAGCGTTGCCCGGACTGCGGGGCCAAGATGGTGGACACCGTGGCGGTCTACTGAGCGGAGGCGATGCGTTTGTTTGTGATTGTGAACTCGCGTGGCAAGGAAAAAGTCTATTTTGTTAAGGTCGAGAAAAGCAAAAAAGCTCTCTGGACAACTGGGCCGTATGGCGAGATCCGGAAGAAGCGCGGAGGCGAGCTTCAGACCGTGCATGAGGAATCCGTGGCGGTATACACGGAAGTCGTTCAGAAAGCGGCGACATACGAAACCAGAGAAGTCGCGGAAAGTGTGATTGCTGAGAATTCAATATTGCAGTTTTGCCATATTGAAGAGGAAGCAAATTGACAGAACCATCAGGAAAAAAGGAAGGAGGAATAAACAATGGCAATGGATTCAAAACAGGACTTCTTGAGAAATGCTGAAAGCGCCCTGGGCGAGATCGTGACGGCCTCTGACATGAATCGCATTCTGAAAGCGCTGTCGGATGTGCTGGAAGGCTATGAAATGCAGACGATCAAAGAATGGACAGAGGAACGCGACGACTGTCTCAAATGTTATCTGAATGCTCTGAGTGTTGAGTGCCGGAGCCAGAAGACGATAGACAGGTATCGTTATGTTATCGGTAGAATGATGGAATTTGCAAAAGTACCAACAAGGAAAATTACAATCTATCATCTTCGGGCTTTTATCTCTGCGGAAAAGGAAAGAGGAATTGCTGATAGAACGCTGGAGGGCTATAGGGAGATATTCTCATCTTATTTCAACTGGTTACAACGGGAATCGTTAATTGAGAAAAACCCGTCTGCGAATTTAGGTGCGATTAAATGCGCCAAGAAAGAAAAGAAAACTTATTCCGCTGTTGATTTTGAGAATTTAAACAGAAACTGCAAGAGTATAAGAGACAGAGCAATTCTTAATTTCCTTGCATCAACTGGATGCCGGATCAGTGAGATGATTGATTTAAACCGGGATGATGTAGATCTGGATAAGCTTGAATGTGTTGTTCATGGAAAGGGCAATAAAGAACGCACGGTGTACCTTAACGATGTAGCAGGAATGCTTTTAGGTGAATACCTCGCAAGCCGGAAAGATGATTGCCCCGCTCTTTTCATCAATCGTTTTAATGATCGTATAAGCCCGAATGGGGTGCGGTATATGCTTTCATACTTAGAGAAAGAAACGGGGATTGAAAAGGTTCATCCGCATAAGTTCCGCAGGACTCTTGCCACGGATCTGGCCAGGCATGGCATGCCGATTCAGGAGGTGGCGAAAATCCTTGGCCACGATAAGATCGATACTACAATGCAGTATGTGGTGTTGAACAAGGATGATATTAAATCAAGCTATCGGAGGTATGCATAATGGTAACATTCGACATTCCGGTGCCACCGAATTGTTTAGCTTGTCCGTGTTCCTATTGCGTCCAGTCAGGAGAGCATGAAGGAAAATGGATGTGCAACGCTCTTGAGTACAAACATCCTGAAGAACAGGACAGGCCCGGGGCGTTTGTGCTTGACGGATCGATGCTGGTCCGCCCGAAAAATTGCCCGATTATCCGAACAGTTGAAAGGCGGTGACAGGATTGGATGTCGAGAGGATGAGAAATGCTATGGCCAAGATGGGCTATAACCAGAAGAAATTGGCAGACGCGTCAGGGATCACGCCGGAGGCCATTGGCCGTTACCTCAAGAACAAGCGTATCCCTAACAGTTACCAGCTGCAGCAGATCGCCCATGCGCTCCATGTAAGCATGGATTATCTAATGGGCGACGGAAACGAGAACGGAGGCGGTTAATGGATGGTTAATCTAACCAAGATGCGAACATTGATCAGTATCGAGAACCGGATCGGCGAGAAGCGAGCAAGAGTTTTCTCCAAGGCCACAAAGATCACAACCTCGATCACAGGTATGCCGCACGGTGGCGGTAATGTGAGTAAGGTCGAAGCCGGAGCAATAGAGCTTGCGGAGATCGACGATGCATACGCCGAGGTATATGCTGATCTGTCCAGTATGCGGGCGGAGCTGTCACCGCTGATCGGTTCCCTTTCGAACCCTGACGACATAGCGGCGCTCCGTTATCGGTACATCATCGGCGTCCCGCTTCGGGACATTCCCGGCATGATGTGTGTGTCAGAGCGGGCCATGTTCTACCACCTGTCATCTGGGGAGCATCAGCTGACCAGGCTGTATCCGGATAATGTATGTCTGCGATAATGAATGTTTGCATTGATTTGCAGTATAACATCATGATATGATGCATTCATGGAAGAGTGTCCAGAGCAGGACGCTCTTTTCTTTTTGCTTGTGGGTGCTGCGGGGTTCCACTCCTCCCCTGTGGCGGGACGTGCGTATGCCCAATATGGGGGCGCGTGAGGAGGGAGGCGCACGACATGAGCAACGATCCGATAGCATACTTCTACACCACGCGAGCCTGGAGGAGAGCACGCAAGGGATACATAGCCGAGAAGGGCGGATTGTGTGAGAGATGTCTGGCACGTGGGCTGATCGTCCCCGGTGAAGAGGTACACCACAAGGTCAAGCTCACACCGGAGAATTTGAACGATCCGGCTATAAGCTTGTCCTGGCAGAATCTTGAGCTGCTCTGCAAGGACTGCCACCAACAGGAGCACAGCGGCACCCGATGGCGAGCCGATGAGCTTGGGCATGTGGCCCTATAGTCCCCCCTTGTCTGGAAAAAAATTTTGGGGGCCGACAGCTCCGGGGGGCCCTCACAAAAAACCGATCGGAGCTCGCGCAACCCCCCACCCTTTTATCGGAATTAGCCAGAAATGGCAGAAAGGAGCCGGAGATGGAAAAAGATTTGACTGTTGCTGATGAAATAGAAAGATTAACCGAAATCTATCAAGGACTTCCTCCCAAACAGTTTGCACTGGCCCAGGGGCTGATCGCAGAAGCCGCCCGGCTCCGTGTCCGGTGCAATATGCTCTGGGATGATCTTCAGGAAAAAGGCGAGGTTGAGCTGTTTTCACAGGGTGATCAGGATCCGTATGAGCGGGAAAGACCGTCCAGCAGGATATACACGGCGGCCAACAAAAGTTATCAGTCGATCATTAAGCAGCTGAACGACATGATTCCCGCGGAAACTCAAACTGTCGGAGGTTTGGAGCTGAATCTGGATGACGTGTAAAAACTACATCCTGATATACTACCAGCAGATAAAAGACGGGTCCGTTACTGTCGGGACATGGATTGAGAAGTGGTATGAATACATTGTTCACGGCCTGGAAGAAAAGCGGTTCTTTTTCAACCAGAAAAAGGCAAATACTGCGATCGCATTTATTCAGCAGTACTGCCGGCACCATGAAGGCCCGCTTGCTCCGCAGCTGATCCGGCTTGAAATATGGCAAAAGGCGCTGATAAGCGTGCTGTTTGGCGTGCTGGACGATCATGGGCTTCGGCAGTTCCGTGAATCAATAGTTGTAATGGGCCGGAAGAACGGAAAAACACTGCTGGACGCTGCGATCGCCGCCTATATGACTTTCGCCGACGGAGAATATGGCGGCAGAATCTATTTTATCGCACCGAAACTGGACCAGAGCCGGCTTGCATTTGAAGCGTACTTCCAAATGCTCAGCAAGGATCCGTATTTAAGCCGTCTGGCCAAGAAACGGCGCACTGATGTCTATGTTGCCGAAAGCAACCCCTCCGCCATGCCGGTGGCCTTCAGCGAGAAGAAAACAGACGGACTGAATCCTTCCTACGTTTCCCTGGATGAGCTGGCCAGCTGGCGCGGAGACGCCGGACTGAAGCAGTATGAAGTATTCAAAAGCGCTCTGGGTGCACGTTCTCAGCCGCTAATGTTCGGGATCAGTACCGCCGGGTATGAGAACGACAGCATTTATGATGAGCTGATGAAACGGTCTACAGCCCTGCTGAACGGGACGAGCAAAGAAACAAGGCTTGCCCCGTTTTTGTATATCATCGACGACGTCGACAAATGGAACGATATCGATGAGCTACGGAAGGCAAATCCCAACCTTGGTGTCAGTGTAACCGTGGACTATTTGCTGGAAGAGATCCGGATCGCCGAGGGATCGATCAGCAAAAAGACGGAATTCCTGACAAAATATTGCAATGTGAAGCAAAACAGCTCACAAGCCTGGCTGAACGTGCAGGATATTCGGAAATGTTTCGGCGGGGAAATGACGCTGGAGGGGCTCCGGCACTCCTACGCCCTGGGCGGAATCGACCTTTCCCTGGCTGTTGACCTGACCGCTGCGGTGATCGTGGTGGAGAAGGACGGCGTCAGCTGGTTTGACGTCATGTTCTTTATGCCGGAGAACCGGGTGGAGGAAGCGACGGCCCGGGACGGCCTCCCCTATCGGATTTACCAGGAGCGGGGGCTGCTGACCGTGTGCGGCGAGAACACCGTGGACTATCACGCTGTCCATGATTGGTTCCGGATGCTGGAGCGGGATTATGAGATCCTGCCGCTGAAGGTCGGGTATGACCGGTATTCGGCGGCTTATCTGGTGCAGGATATGCAGGCGGACGGTTTCGACATGGAATCTGTAAGCCAGGGGAGCAATCTGACGGGCGTGCTGATCGACATGGAGGGCATGATCAAGGACGGGCGGCTCCGGTGCGTGGGCGATAATGACCTGATGAAGGTCCATATGCTGGACGCCGCTTTGAAGTTTGAGGACGGAACGAACCGGCGCAGGCTGATTAAGATCAACCCGCGCTCCCATATTGACGGCATGGCCGCGCTGTCTGACGCGATTTGCATGCGGCACAACTACTACGAGGAAATGTCGGCTCAGCTGAGTAACGAGAGGTGATTGAAGTGGGACTTATTGATCGGATCTTTGGGCGGCGGTCTCCGCAGGCCACGGACAGCCGTTTTGAAACGATCACGGCTTATTCCCCCGTGTTCAGCAGCTGGGGCGGCCAGATCTACGAGTGCGACATGGTGCGCGCCGCCGTTGACGCGAGAGCGCGGCATGTGGCTAAGCTGCAGTACCAGATGCAGGGGGCCGCTAGGCCGAAGCTGTACACGGCTACCCGGACGGCGCCCAATCCATGGTATACCTGGGCGCAGTTCCTGGAGCGGTGTTCTAACATCTATGACGTCCAGAACAACTTGTTTATCGTGCCGCTTTTGGGCGACCTGGGCGAGGTGACCGGTTTCTTCCCTGTCCTGCCGAGCCGGTGCGAGGTGGTGGACCGGGGTGGCGAGCCGTACCTGAAATATCATTTTATCAATGGACAAGTTCGGGCCGTGAAGCTGGAGCGGTGCGCGATTGTAACTAAACATCAGTTGCAGGATGACTTTTTCGGGGAGAAAAACTCCGCGCTGACTCCGACCATGAAGCTGGCGGACATGGTCAACCAGGGCATCATGGAGGGCGTGAAGAACGCCGCCACTTATCGCTTTATGGCCCAGATGACTGGCAAGGTGTTTGACGAGGATCTGCGGAAAGAGCGGGAGCGGTTCGACCGGAACAACTTCCAGAGCGGCGGCGGAGGCTTATTGCTGTTCGGTAACCAAATGACGAACGTTCGGGAATTGAGCCAGCGGCAGATTCCCGTGGATCCGGAACAGATGAAGCTGATCCGGGAAAACGTCTGTAATTATTTTGGCGTCAGCGAAAAGGTGATTCGCAACGAGGCGACCGGCGACGAGCTGGACGCCTTTTTCAATGGTTCCATCGAGCCCTTCGCTATCAAGCTGAGCGAGTCGCTGACCAGGATGGTGTTCAGTGAGCGGGAGCGGAACCTGGGTAACCGAATCATGTTCACGGCCAATAAGCTGCAGTACATGAACATTACTGCCAAGATCAGCATGGCCCAGCAGCTGGGTGACCGGGGCGTGCTGACCATCGACGAGATCCGGGAGCTTTTCAATTACGCTCCCCTGCCCGACGGGGCCGGCGCTTATGTGCCGATCCGGGGCGAGTACAAGAACGTGAACGACAAGGACGCCGGAAAGGATGACGGACATGTTGACGGAGACGGAGATGGAGATGCTTCTGGATCCGCTGATAACGGATCTGGAACCGGCGAAGACGGAGGCGAAAGAGAATGACGGGAAAGAAAGAGATCAGATGGCTGTCTGCTGAGCTTCGGGCCGAGCAGGACGAGGAGCGGGGCGCGGTCATCACCGGCTATCCGATTGTTTTTAACCAGGAGACCGTGATTGGGGGATTCTGCCGGGAGATGATCGACCCGGAGGCCGTGAGCGATCCCGCCCTGCTTCGGGACGTGGCGCTGATGGTCGGGCATGACTTTGGGATGATTCCCCTGGCGCACAGCCGGCGCAACAACGGCAGCGGCACCATGACGCTGACCGTGGACGAGCACGGTGTAGCCATGACCGCCACGCTGGACGTGGACGAGAATCCACGGGCGAAAGAAGTTTATTCCGCGTTGAAGCGCGGGGACATTTCCGGAATGTCCTTCGCCTTCACTGTGAATAAAGAAAGCTGGGAAGACCTGGACAAGGATCTGCCGCTGCGGAGGATCACGGGGATCGACAAGATCTTCGAGGTCAGCCTGGTGGCCTTCCCCGCTTATGAAGGCACGAGCGTTCAGGCCGCTTCCGAAGACTCCGCGCTGGAGGGCGCGAGGGCCTCGCTGGAGAGCGCAAGGAAGCAGGCGGAGGACGAACGGGCCAAGGAAGCTGATCAGGAGCGCCGGACGGCGCTGATTGAGCGGCTGAGAAAACTGACGGAGGTGGAAAAGGATGTTTGACTTTTCCGAACTTAACCCCGAAGAGCTGCAGACGCGGCTTGAGGAGCTGACCGCCGAGACCGGCGAAGAGAAGCGGGACGCTTTGAGCACCGACGAGCTGGAAGCGAGGGTCAGCGAGATGGAGGCCATCAAGGCCGAGATGGATAAACGGCGCGCCGATGCCGAAGAGGCTGAAGCCCGCGCCCAGGAAGCCGCCAAGAAGGACGGCGAGAAAATTGATGTGGAGGTAAAAAAGATGAGTTTTGCTGTTAATTCTCCCGAATACCGGGAAGCTTTCCTGAAGAATCTGCAGGGTAAGGAACTGACCGCCGAAGAGCGTGCCGCCGTGACGGCGACCGCCGCGATCCCCACCGAGACCGCCAATAAGATCTGGGGCAAGATGGAGCTCTACCCGATCCTGAACGCGATCGACGTGATGCACATCCCCGGAAATGTGATCCTGCCCGTGGAAGGCACGATCAATGCCGCCGCTGTGGTGGCTATGGGCACCGCCGCGACCGACGGCGCCGACGCGCTGGCTCCCGTTTCCCTGGGCGCCTATAAGCTGATCAAGACTGTGGAAATCACCGCCGACGTTCAGGCCATGGCCATCCCCGCTTTCGAAAACTGGCTGGTTGATCGGCTGGCTAATAAGCTGTTCCGCCTGGTGGCCGGAATGGTCGCCGCCGGCACCGGTACCAACGAACCTACCGGACTTGCCACCATCACCGCGGCTGGCACCTACACTAAGGCCGCGATCACCTACGCCGATCTGCTGACCATCATCGCGGCGCTGCCTGCCGAGTACGATCCGAATGCTGCTTTCGTGATGAGCCGCGCCACGTTCTATGGCAACGTGCTGAACGTGACCACCACCCAGAAACAGCCCGTTGTGGTCGCCGATCCTCAGGCGCCTGCGAAGTACAACGTGTTCGGCTTCCCGGTCATCATCGAAGACGGCGTTGGCACCGACATTATCTTCGGCGACCTGAAGGAAGGCTACGTCTGGAACTTTGCCAAGGACGTGGAAGTCGAGTCCGACGCCTCTGTGGCGTTCCGCACCGGCTCCACCGTTTTCCGCGGCATGGCCCTGGGCGACGGCAAGCCTACCGGCGTCGGCCTGGTGCGCTTCACCAAGGCCGCTTCCTAAGTGGACGTAATCACGGGGCGGAGGGCCTGACGGCTCCCGCCCCTCTTAATTAGCGAGGTGAATGACATGCTGAGCGAGACAAAGGCCGCGCTGCGGATCTCCACGGACGCTTATGATCAGGAAATCGCGGCGCTGCTGAGCGCTGCGGCGCGTGATCTGGAGATCGCGGGCGTGGTCATTCCCGGCACGGTGGATATCACTTTTGACGATGAGACGGGCGCGGAGGATCTGACGGATATCACCGACCCGCTGATCCAGATGGCCATGATCACCTACGTCCGGATGCACTTTGGATCACCGGACGATTACGACCGGCTGGCCAATGCATACGAGCTCCAAAAGGTTCAGCTGATGCACGCCGACCAGTACACGGACTTCGGGGGGTGACGCCGATGGTGAGAGCGGACGTGATCCAGCTGATCACCGAGACCCGGAGCGCCCACGGGGTGCATGAGAGCATCACAGAGACCGCGAGACAGGTCTACGCGGAGATCCGGAGCGCGACCAGAAGCGAGTATTACACGGCGCTGAACGCGGGCATCCAGCCCAGCTATGTGTTCAAGCTGACCGCCGACGGCGACTATCGGAACGAGCGGTATCTGAGATACCAGGGACTGAAGTACAGCATCGCTCGAACCTACCTGACCAGGGACGGAGGCATCGAGCTGACCGCGGAGAGGAGCGACGAGAATGGCTAAACGCAAGACGGGCGCTTTGCAGGCGCCGGCAGTCGTGACGCTTGACGTCGTCGATCTGATCACAGGGAAACTGAACGAGCTGGAAGGTATTGAGTTTGCCCGGGACGCCTGGGAGAACAAGGCCCCGGATCAGTACGGCGTGGTGACACTCGTTTTGGAGCCGATCGTGCAATACGCAGACGGCCACCTGATCGACGAGATCAACCGGTGTACCGTGGACATGTACACAGAGGGAAGTTCTGACACCTGGCCCGCACTGGTGCGGGAGAAGCTGGCAGAACTGGAAGACGAGAACGACTGGCTGGACCTGAGCTGCCGGCTGACGGCCCGGGAGTACCTTTTTGATATCAACAAGGTTCATTGGACTATGCAGATCAATTTCGCCGGGCCGGTGATCCGGACGGTATCGGCAGGCGGGTGATGCCATTGGCCAAGCTTAACATCGTTGACGAAGGCGTGCTGGACAAGCTGAGCAGGCTGGAGGCCGGGATGCGCCGGGAAGGTATCCGCAGAATTGTGATGGCCGGGGCCGACGCTGAAATCGCAGAAATGAGCGAGCGAACCCAAAGCGCTCACCACGTCCGGACCGGGCAGATGATGCAGAAAATCGGTGCCGGAAGTTATCACGAAGAATTCGGCGGCGGCAGCATTAACGTCTACCCGCAGGGAACGGACAGCCGTGGAGTCAGTAACGCCATGAAGGCTTTCGTGATCAATTACGGCATCGGCGGGAACCCAACCCGAAAGGGCAAGGCGAACCGGACCGGCGACAAGTTCATCACCGGAAAGCTTCGGCAAGCGAAAGAAAAAGTTCAGAAGGCGATGGCCGAGGAGGCAGAAGCCGTATTTAACGAAATGACTGGAGGGAACTGACATGATCGTTGGAGCGAAACATTTGACATGGGCTCCTTATACTTCCGGCGGCGCTGGTTCTGCCATTGTTTATGGCACCGGAACCGCAGAAAGCGACAAAGTCGTCCGGGTGGACATGAGCGAGGAGCGGAGCGATACCGCATTCTATGCCGACGACCACAGGATCGACCGTGACAACAGCATCAACGGCGCCAGCCTCAGCATCGAGCTGGCCAAGCTGACGGCTGAGATGCGCGAGGGCATGTTGGGGCATGTGAAAGCCACAAACGACTACACCGTGACGGAAGACGCCAGCCCCTACGTGGGTGTTGGGTTCTGTCTTAAAGAGCGGTACAAGGGAACGGTCACCTATCGCACCTACTGGTACTACAAGGTGCAGTTCTCCGAAGGACAGCGGTCCTTCAACACCAAGGGCGAGAACCTGGAATTCCAGAGCGAATCCCTGGAGGGCGAAGTCGAGGCCGTTCAGCTGACCGAGGCCGGTGCGATGGCGTATTATGTGTATGCTGAGAACGCCAACGAAGCCGCCGCCATTACCTGGCTGAAGGGCAAGGCCGGCATATCCTGAGACTGACAGCGGGGCGGGTATCCCCCGCTCCGCTTTTTTAACGACTTGAGGAGTGGAAAATGGAAAGCATTAAAATCGGAGATAAGGAATACGAACTCGTCTTCTCCATGTATACGATGGAAATGATCGAGGAGAAGTATGGAAAGGTCCGGGAGATCGTTGACCGGATCGCCCGGAGCGAGAAGCCGGAGGTCAAGCTGACCCGGGAGCTTTTCGTGATGATGGCCCGGACGGCGCTCTGGGAGAAAGGGCTTCCGGAGGAAGTGGACGACCGGCCGCTGCGGAAGCTGCATTTTGAGGACTACAACAAGCTGATGATCCGGCAGCGGATGATCATCGAGATCGCCAGGGGCATGAAGAGCGAAACCACCGGCGGGAATGAGGCTGATGACGAAAAGCATGATGCCTGGCTGGAGGACGACGAAAAAAACGGGTAGACCGGCGGGAGACGCGGGTCCGTGAATACTACGGATACGCGCTGATCGCCGGGATCCGATATGAAGACGCCCGGAGGATGACGCCCGGGTGGATTATGGATATGTACATTATCCGGTGCCGGCATGACGCCAGGATGGCCGGGGGCAGGCGGCGGAGATTGTAAGGGAGGAAACGCGGCGTGGCTAATGAGATTAAACAGAAAATTGTCCTGGAGGGCGAAAAGGAATACTCCGCCGCGCTGAAGGATGCAAACAGAAATTTAAAGACCCTGAAGAGTTCTTTGAAGGCGGAAAGCGCGGAACTGGGAAACAACGCCAGCGCCCAGCAGAAGAACGAGGTCAAGGCCAGGACTCTGAAGAAACAGATCGCCGAGCAGGAGAAGGTTGTCAGTACCCTGCAGGCGGCTCTGAAAGAGGTCAAAGACAAATACGGCGACAACGCGGACGCCGTCGCCAAGTGGGAACAAAAGCTGAATGACGCCAGATATGAGCTGGCAAATTTTAACAACGATCTCCAAAAAACTGAAAGCGAACTGGCGAACAGTAAGAACGCCTACGGGAACGCGGCGGACGCCGCCACGGATTACGCCAACGCCGCCGACGAGGCGGGGCAGATCGCGGACGCGGTGACCTTTGAGAGCGTGATGAACGCGGCCGACAACCTGAAGGACAGGCTTGTCGGGGCCATGAACACCATCAAGGAGCTTGGAAAAGCCGCCTGGGACTGGATGAGCGACAGCGGAGCCTGGGCGGACGAGCTGCAGACCCTGAGCGATCAGACGGGCATTGACAAGCAGACGCTGCAGGGGTGGCGGTATGCCAGCCGGTTTGTGGACGTCGAGGTCGATACCATCACCAAGGCTTACGCGAAGCTGACCAACCGGAGCAAGAGCGTCAATGAGGCGCTGAAGGAGATCGGCATCCAGGCGGATGCCGGCGTGGACGCGGGGACGGTATTCTGGGAAGTCATCGACGCCATGGAGAAGATGGACGATACGGCCCGGGAAAACACCGCGAAGGAATTTTTTGGAAAGAGCTATCAGGAACTGATGCCCCTGATCAAGGCGGGGCGCGAGGGCTGGGAGGGCTATATCAAAGAGGCCCAGGACGCCGGGTATATCCTGAGCGACGAACAGGTGAGCCGGCTGAGCCAGTTTGACGACGCCCGGCAGCAGCTGGAGGCCAGCTTTGAAAGCCTGAAGCTCCAGGTGGCGGAGCAGCTGGCGCCCGCTTTTGAGAAAGTGGCCCAGGCCCTGACAGACATTGTGGACAAGTTCATCGCATGGGGCAAAACAGAGGAAGGACAGGCAGCCCTGAAGAGTCTGGGTGATGCTATATCGAGCATTATCGACAACCTGACGGGCGAGGTGGACTTTAATAAGATTGTCGGGGACGCCCAGAAGGCTATCGAGGGATTCACGGGGGCGCTGGACTGGATCAGCAAAAACTGGGAGACCGTGAAGGCCGGGATCCTTGGGATCGGCGGAGTGATCGGCGGGCTGACCGTCGCCAAGGACGTGCTGAGCGCCCTGCAGCTGATTAAGGGAATTAAGTGGAGCATGCTGCCGAAGGCGCCGACAGCTCCGACCACGCCGACCGCGCCGGTGACCGCTCCTGCAGGCGGCGGGAAAACCACCGGCGGGAGCTGGTTGAAGTCAACGGCGGCGAAGGTAGTCGGAGGCATGGCCGTCGGCGGTGCGGTTCTGTTTGAAAACGCCGTGAAGCCACAGGGGAACGACGACGTAGTCCAGACCGAGGACGGGACCTGGGTGCGGGTCGATACGGGTGAATCGGCAAATGAGCAAGTTTTAAACGGCGAAGGCGTTCGCACGCTGTCGGAAGCAGATATAGCCCAGAGAGCCGCGTGGCAGGCCGAGGAGAAGGACGCCCAGGAAGTATCCGTCACGCCGGAGATGCGGCAGGCGGCGGAAGAGTACTGGGACGCGCTGCGGAGCTGGCGGAACGGCGAACCCGGAAGCGAATTCGCCGTTGAAGACGCATTTGACAAGCTGGACGCCGCCTTCGCCGGGCAGGAAGAGGAGCTCACTGACCTTAACCGCCTGATGGAAGAGCTTCAGGGGGAAGGTGACTGGGTTGGCGTTGAGGATCTGCCTGACTGGTGGTTCACCGGGCCGGAGGCACTGACAAGCAGCGACATCCAGGGCTTCCGGGATCTGCCCGGAGAGATGGAGAAGGCGGTGGCCCGGGGCGCGGCCAACGGCGTGAGCGGGCTGACCCTGACGCTGGACGGCTACACCGTGGGCCGGATCGTGGCGCCCTACGTGAGCGAGCAGCTGGCGCTGGATATGCAGTAAGGAGGAGGACGGACTGATGCAGCTGAAGCATCGGGTGGACCTGAACGGGGTTCAGCTGGACGAGGTGGATCCGCGGATCATCATCCAGGGCGTGAGCACCCGGACCGGGAAGACCAGCGTGACCGCCGTTTCCCTGTACGGACGGGACGGACAGCGGCTAACCGGCATGCAGCGGGACACGCTGGACGTGGAGGTGAGCTTCGGGCTGCTGATCCGGAGCACCGATATGCTGAGCCGGGCCGCCCTGCTGGACACCGTGAACCAGTGGGCCGCCCTCGCCCTGCGGGAATACGGCGGGGCCTGGCTGAGCGTCAATTATAAGGAAAACCGCCGGATCCACGTGTACCTGGTAGATCCGGCGGAAGAGGGCGATCTGATTGAGTACTCCAATACGTTCCGGCTGACCTTCCGGGCCTACGGTGTGCCCTACTGGCAGGAGGCCGTGTGCGTGCCTTACGTGAGCCCCGTGGGGAGCATCCAGTACGGGCAGATCACTGTGAACGGGACCGTGCGGACGGTGGCGGACATTACGCTGCAAAACGAGAGCGGCGACCTGATCAATACGTGCAGCGTGACCGCTGGGAGGAGCGTGATGAGCTTTTCCGGGCTGGGCATGGGCGGCGGGGAATCCCTGGTGATTGATCACGACGAGGAGGGCCGGCTGCGGCTGAGGATCCTGAACATCGCGACGGGGGTCTACCGGAGCGTGTACGCCAAAAGGAACCCCGGGAGCGCGGACGACCTTTATGTGATGCCGGGGATCCAGACCGTGGGCTTTTCCGCGCAGCGTGCCTGCAGCATGACGGCCGGAGCCCTGGGGCGCTATCTGTGACGAGGTGAGAGCATGGTACTACTTGTAGGGCAGAGCCTGACGCCGGCGGCGCGGTTTGATCCGGAGAGCTTCCAGCTGACGCTGGGAGAGCGGGACAGCAGCGCCACGATCACGGTGGGGCCGGAGGTTCCGGAGATCGGGATCGGGAGCTGGCTGCAGGACGACACGGATCCCGGGCGCGGGATTGTTTGGCGGGTCAAGAGCATCAGCACGGACTACGGCACAGAGACCCGGACGATCGGCCTGGAGCATATCGTGCAAATATTGAAGGACTTCGTGATCAGCGGGACGATCGGGAGTTCGGAGAGCTCCATGAGCGCTCTGCAGGCGGCGCAGGCCGTGCTGGGCGTGCAGGGCGTCTGGACGCTGGGGGCTTTTGAGTATGACCTTCGGGCGCCGTATGAGTTCAACGGGGACAGCGTATACGACGCGCTGGAGAGCATCAGCGGGACGCTGGCGGACAGCCGTTGGGAGTATGACCTGAGCGCCCTTCCCTTCCGGCTGCATGTGCTTCAGCCGGCCAGCGACGTCCGGACGGAGATGCGGGCCGGGCGAAACCTGAGCACCATCACCCGCAGCGTCGACCGGAGCCGGATGTACACCCGGATCTATCCCGTCGGGGCTAACGATATGAGGCTGCCGGGCGGCGGGTATATCGAGCAGAATACCGAGATATATGGGCTGGTTTGCAAGGTGGAGACCAACCAGGGCTGTGCCAGCGAGGGGCAGCTGCGGATGTGGGCAGAGGATCGGCTGAGGCGGCACTGCGAGCCGGCCGTGAGCATCACCGTGAAGGGCCTCGACCTGAGCCGGGAGACCGGGGAGCCTCTGGACCAGCTGACCGTAGGCCGGCTGTGCCGGGTGCCCATGCCGGAGCTGGGGACGGTGATCACGGAGAAGATCACCCGGGTTCAGTGGCGGGATAAGGTCCAGGATCCGGAGGACGTGACGGTGACCCTGGCGAATAACCGGCCGGACGTGGCCACGCTGTTCAAAAGCGAGCGGGCTACCACCGAGAAGAGCACACGGACCGGGGCCCGGGTCGGCGGGAAGAACCAGAAGAAAAACGAGGAAGATATCGGGAAGTGCTATATCCACATTACCGAAGCATCGGACCTGTGGAGCGTGAAGCTTGGGAACACGGAGAAGGAGCTTAGCGCCAAGATCAGCGTGCAGGCGGACCGGATCGGGCTGATCGTCCAGGGCGAAGGGAAGAACGCGAAGATTCGGCCGGCGCAGATCGTGTCCAGCATTAACGAAAGCGGGAGCGATATTCTGATCAGCGCCAGCAAGGTCCGGCTTGAGGGGGACGTCAGCCTTAACAGCATCTTTTCTGTTAACAGCAGCGCGATTGTGGCGAAAAAGCCCATCTGGCTGGGCGCCGCCGGGCGCGGGCCGGTGATCAGCTCCTCGGGGATCAATACGCCGTTGCTCGGCCTGATGAGCGGCGGGCAGGGCGTTACGCTGAGCGCCTCAGACGTGAAAAAGATGGTAATCAGCGCGGAGACATCCGCGGACGGAAAGACGCTGATCCTTAAAACCAAAGACCGGAAAACGATAAATTTTAGCAAGGCCACTACACTTGCAGGAAAGTGGAGTGGCCGAGTATTTACCGTCACAGCGACGCCGCAGGACGAGACGATCACCACCACCGTCGGCGGTTCCATCGCCCGGGGAGACATCGCCTGGAACAGCGACGGATACACAGGGTACGCCACGCTGTACGCCACCATATCCGGGCAGAGCGGGCGGGTGACGGTGGGTTCCGTATCCATCGACGCCTACGCGGCATACCAGGCCGGCGGGGGCGGAGCCAGCCATACCACGCGGTATGAGCTGCGATGCACCGGAGCCGTACCAGTAGGCGGCGGGCAATCGGATTACACTTTTAAAGCGACCTATGAGACCGGGGACTTTTACAGCGGTCGGAGTTACAACTTCTGGAGGTAATGTGTGTGATGGACGAAAAAAAGCTGAAGGAGCTGGCGGAGCAGATCGGCGAGGTGTATGACCGGCTGCAGCGGCTGGTGATGCCCGTGACGCCGGATAACGCAGAGGTCATGAGCGAGGTGTACGGGATGCTCCGGTACGTCTATCAGGCGATGACGGAGCCGACCGAAAAGGGGGCGGACGCGGATGTTTCAGATTGATCTTGAGACCATGCGGATCGAGATGCACAAGGGCGACACGGGGAGCTTCCTGGTGACGGCGGAGAAGCTCTCCGGGGATGCCTGGACGGCGGACGACCGCATGATCTTCACCATCGCCGCGGCGGACGGGACTGTGGTGCTGGAAAGGTACTACCGGCTGGACAGCGGGCGGACGAGCGTGGAGCTGGCGGCCGGACAGGCGCTGATTGAGATCCATAATGACGATACGGACAGTTGGCCCGTGAGCGTGTATTCCACCCAGCTCCGCTTTGTGGGAGGCGCCGTATGGGACGGGACGCCGGTCACGGACGACGTGGCGGACTCCCTGGCCATCGCGGCGCATATCATCGAGGGCGTGCCTGTGCGGACGGCGCTGCAGAGCACACTGCAGCTGAAGACCATCTATGGAGGTGTTTAAACCATGAGCGAGCTGAACGAAAGCGTCCATGTAGTGTTTGATGACTCGACCGTGATCACCGTGCCGCTGGTGACTAATCTGACAGCGACAAACGCCGCCCCTACGGCCAAGACGGTCGGGGACGCGCTGGCTGGCAAGGTGGACGCCGAGAGCGTCATGCAGCACGTGCGGATCACGGTGGACGGCGTGCAGAGCGATAACCAGGGCGTGATCCTGATCGATGGCAGCGAGATCCCCGTGGACGACACGGAGAACGCGCCGAGCATCAAGGATGCCATCGACGCGGTGGATCAGAAGACGGCGGCGGATATTAAGTACCAGGCTACCGGGTCGGATACGATCAAGACCGTGGTGGACGGGATCGCCGAGGACGTGGGCGATATTCAGGGCAAGCTGTACGGGAACCAGATCCCCATGACCAGCGCCGCCGGAGCGCAGACCGTGCAGGCGGCCGTGCAGGCGGTTGATCAGAAGACCGCCAGCACGATCATCTACGACGGGGCCACAACGATCAAGGCCAAGGTGGATGCGCTGGATTCCGCCGTGACCGGGATGGACCTGAACAGCGTTGTGAAGACCAGCGCCCAGGATTTCACGGAAGGCCAGAAGACGCAAGCCCGGACGAACATCGGGGCGGCGGACGCGGCCACGGTGACGCCGGTGGTAGAGGCTTTCGCGGCGGGCTTCCCTACCCTGCTGCAGTATTTGTCGGAAGATATCAGCGACAGCATCCCGCTGTACGGCGAGGGGACGGCCATTACCCGGCTCAATAATGCCTGCTGGCTGTATCGGTTTGGGCACATGGTGATCATCAGCTTGGCGATCCAGGTTGACGTCGCCATTGGCGCGGATATGCCGATCCTGGCCTTCCCCAGCGTGACGGTCGGGAGCGAGACGGTGACGCTGGCGCCATCCGGAGCCGCCCACGTGATCGGCATGTGCGTCATGCACGGGCACCCGGATCAGACCGTGCCGCTTTACCGCAACGGGCAGACCGTGTGTGTGGGCACGGCCATGGCCGGCGGCGTGTGGCGCGGGTTCCTCACCTACTGCGTGGATTAAGCTGACGCTCTGATGGAAGAGATCGGAGGTGCCGGATGTTTAACGTCAATACAAATAATCGGGAAATCACAATGAGCGCCGGAGATACTGGAGAGATCACCTTCCGGATCTCCGGGTTTGATTTTTCGGATGTCAATTATCGCGTCGTTTTTGCGGTAAAGAATCACGGGAAGATCCTGAAGGAAGAATATTACCAGGTTGATGACGACGGCCGCTTTGTTGTGAGTTTCGTGAATGAAGACACCGACAAGCTGGACGCCACCGTGTGCAAGTATGACGTGACGGTTGTGGTTGAGCCTGTGTGGAGCGGCGGACGGATCGTGGACGGGGGCTTCGTGCGGACACTGATCCCGCCCACGCGGGTGCTTGTGCGGCCGGCTGTGCGGGAGATCTGACGGGAGACCAGGGAGACCAGACAGAAGATCGGGAGGATGACGAAATGAGCGAGAACAACGTGAACAGCACCGAGGAGATCGTGCTGAGCGTGGAAATGGGCGACGCCGTCAGCGCGCAGACTGCCGAGGCTTATGCTGTTGGCAAGCGCGGCGGCGTTGATGTGGCCGAGACGGATCCGACCTGGCATAATAACGCCAAGTATTATGCGGAGCAGGCGGAAGAGGCCGCCGGAGAGGCCCAGGGAGCGGAAGAGGCGGCGCAGAGGGCCGAGACCGCCCAGGCCGCAGCGGAAGCCGCTCGGGACCGGGCCGAGGCTATCGGGGCCGGAGCCGCCCAGAGCGCCGCCGCCGCCGCGGAAAGTGCCCAGGCCGCCGCTACCGCTAAGACCGGGGCAGAGACGGCCCAGAGCGCAGCCGCCGGAAGCGCCACAGCCGCGGAAGGGTCCGCGGGAAGAGCGAGCCAGAGTGCCACGGCTGCCGCTGGGAGCGCCACGGCTGCGGGAACGGCGAAGACCGCCGCGGAGACTGCCAGGGATGCCGCTGCCGGATCCGCTACGGCTGCCGCCGGGAGGGCCACCGCCGCTGATCAGAGCGCCCAGGCAGCTGCCGCCAGCGCCCAGGCTGCGGAGGATGTGGCCGAGTCTATCCCGGCGGATTATAGCCAGCTGTCTGCGGATGTAACTGGATTAAAGAGCGCCTTTGAACAGCTTAATGACAATGTGATCGTTGATTCAGCTGGCCCCGCTCCCATCGTCTCCATTCCAGACGGAGCTGACGGTATGCCCATGCGGAAGGTTGAAGTAGCCATCGAGCCTGTGCAGGACTTGCACGGGTATGAGTATCCTTGGCCTGCGGGGGGTGGGAAGAATCTGTTTCCTCCGATCGAAACCACTACAAGCTATGGTGTGACATTTACGCAGGACGGAGACTATATCAATATTTCGGGGACACCTTCTGCTAATGCTTCTGTTGACTTGTTTAGAGGTACTCTTCCATCTGGCACGTATACTTTCAATGGTGTAACTGGTGCTTCAAATGCGAGTTATAGAACAGGGCTAAAAATTAATGATGATGCATCGTGGACTTACAATACAGAAAATCAAAGAACATTCACACTTGAAGCAGAATCACAAGTACGATTTACCCTTTTCGTATATCCGGCATATGGTACTTTCAACGACTTTAAAGTACAGTACCAGTTGGAAAGAGGAGACACAGTCACCCCGTGGACTCCCTACTCCAACGTTTGCCCAATCTCCGGCTGGACTGGGGCGAAGGTGACGAGGGCGGGCATCAATGTCTGGGATGAAGTTTGGGAGCTTGGATCGATCTCTGGATCGACTGGAGTGAACAGCACTTCTGCGTACAACATACGGAGCAAAAATTACATCGCTGTACTTCCCGGCGAAACATATTATGTATACTATGGAACGGAATCGTCATCGGCAATAGGGTTACGTTTGTATGGAAAGGATAAGAACTTCCTTAGAACAGCCCAAGCAAAAAATTCAACCAAAGTTATTCCAGAGGATACGTATTTTCTACGCTTTGTTGTTACGAATATAACAGAATATGAGAACAACATCAGCATCAACTACCCCGCAACGGACACAGAATATCATCCCTATGTCGGCCAGACCTACGAAGTCACCTTTCCCGCTAACCCCGGCACAGTCTACGGCGGTACGCTGGATGTGGTGAGCGGGAAACTGGTGGTTGATAGAATTAAACTTCCGGTCAACGATGAAAACAAATCTGGTGCAAGCCTCGGATGGTTAGTCACGAGTAAAGGCAACAGGCTGGGGTTCCCGATAAAAAACACTATTCTCCCGCTAATTGATATTGGCAATGATGGCACGGACAGGGTGCTATGTAATGTTGGTAAGGTCAGTGCAGGCCCCAATAATGCGAACACGTTCGTTCCGGGCGAATGTTGCCTCTACAGGGGTTCTTCAAATATGTTTTTCCGATATATCACCAGTACGGATATCACATCCGCAGACGATGCTTTTACATACCTTAAAAGCATTGGTGCGGAGTTTGTTTCCCCAATTCCTGCACCTGTTGAAATTTCGCTAACCCCGACTGAAATCAAAACCCTCCTTGGCATCAATAATGTCTGGTCTGACGCAGGCTCCACCGCCATCACTTACCAGGCAGACACGAAAACGTACATCGATAACCGCACCAATTCGACAAGGAAGCTGATTGCCGGGATAGAAACGGGCTTTGTGGCATCCAAAGCCTATGCTGTCGGTGATATGCTGATTATTGGAGACGATCTTTACAAGGTGGCATCATCCATCGCGTCCGGGGCAACCATTACAGTC
>ODAI014015424.1_pt1 | contig 33331 bp, 34 predicted proteins | sample 1539321 | NCBI WGS metagenome assembly ODAI01 (sample SAMN02144231, study PRJEB22623) | gut metagenome | biome: sheep rumen | host: Ovis aries | place: New Zealand
TTCAGAAGAAGAATATCTAAATGGATTATATGAAGATGTTTTGGAACTTCAAGATGTCATGGGAGCGTATTATACATTCGCAACATCATTATATTATGAAGATGATGCAGAAGAAGATATGAATTAATCATATCTTTTTTTGTCATATCAAAAATAATATCTCATATATTTTAGTGTAAGAAAGCAGGGATTAAATGGATAAATTAGAAATAATTAAAAATATATCAGCTAGAACAGGAGGAGAAGTATATTTAGGTGTAGTAGGTGCAGTTAGAACAGGTAAATCAACATTCATAAAGAAAGTGATTGAAACACTAGTTGTCCCTAACATAGAAGATGAATATGAAAAGAAACGTTGTTTAGATGAAATACCACAATCTGCACAAGGAAAAATGATAATGACAACAGAACCAAAATTTGTACCTAGTAATGCAGCTACAATAAAAATAGATGATTTTACGTCTAAGGTAAGACTTATAGACTGTGTTGGTTATATAGTAGAAGGCGCAAAAGGATATGAAGATGAAAATGGTCCTAGAATGGTTAAAACCCCATGGTATGATGAACAAATACCATTTATAGAAGCCGCAGAAATAGGAACAGAAAAAGTAATCAAAGATCATTCTACAATAGGTATATTAGTTACTACAGATGGTTCTATTGGTGAAATAGAAAGATCTAGTTATGTAAAAGCTGAAGAAAGAATAGTAGACGAATTAAAAAGCATAGGTAAACCATTTATAATAGTACTTAATTCTACACATCCAACATTAAAAGAAACAGAAGACTTAAAAGAAGAATTATTAAATAAATATAAAGTACCAGTAATGCCTATAAGTGTAGAAGATATGTCTGAAAGAGATATGTATTCAATCTTAAAAGAAGCATTATATGAATTCCCAGTAGTAGAAGTAGATGTCGCGTTACCAGACTGGATTGCTTGTTTATCAAAAGATAATTGGTTAAAGAAAATCTATATTGATAAAATCAAAGAATCAGTAGTTGAAATAGATAAAATAAGAGATATTGATAATATAACATCACATTTTGATAATCAAGAATATATTAAACGTGCATATCTATCAAATGTTGATACATCTAATGGCATAGTTACAATTACATTAGATGCACCAGATGAATTATATGACCAAATATTAAATGAAGTGATTGGTACTAATATAAATACAAGAGCAGACTTACTTAGTTTATTCCAAGACTATAATGAATCTAAAAAAGAATATGATCAAATTAAAAATGCATTAAAAATGGTAAAAACAACAGGATATGGAGTTGCATCACCAACACTTCAAGATATGAAATTAGATACCCCAGAAATAATTAAACAAGGTAGCCGTTACGGTATTAGATTAAAAGCAGTTGCCCCATCAATACACATGATTAGAGTAGATGTAGAATCAACTTTCGAACCTATTATAGGTTCTGAAATTCAAAGCAAAGAATTAATTGATTATATACAAAAAGATAGTGAAACAGATCCAGATAGTATTTGGAAAAGTGAAATTTTTGGTAGAAGTTTAGATGTAATAGTAAAAGAAGGAATTCAAGCTAAATTATCATTAATGCCAGAAAACGTTAGATTTAAACTTCAACAAACACTATCTAAATTAGTAAATAAAGGAAATGGTAATTTGTTCGCGATTGTAATATAAGAGTAGAAATACTCTTTTTTCTATGATAAAATAAAAGGTAGAAGGGTGTGATAATATGAACTTAGAAAGCATAAAAGAATTACTAGAAGAAAGAAAATTTACAGAAGTAAAAACAATCTTAAAAGATATGAATGAGTATGATATTGCCACCCTTATAGAAGATTTAAAAGATAATCTTCAAGTTAAAGTATTTAGATTACTTCCTAAAGATATGGCATCAGATGTTTTTTCAAATATGGAAGAAGACGTTCAAATTAACTTGATTTCATCATTAACTAAAAATGAAGCAATCGATATCATAGAAGATATGTATACCGATGATGCAGCTGACTTATTTGAAGAAATGCCTGCTTCAATGGTTACTAAACTTTTAAGTGGTGTATCTAAAGAAACTAGATCATCAATTAATAAATTACTTAAATATCCAGATAATTCAGCAGGTTCATTAATGGCAATGGAATATATTCATCTAAAAAAAGGATTAACAATCAAAGAATCTATAGATAGAATAAGAAAACAAAAAGATGATTTTGTATCATATGATTCATGTTTTGTAACTGATAATAGTAGAAAACTATTAGGATACGTTAATGTTAAAGATTTACTTATAAACCCTATGGATACTTTAATAGATGATATAATGGAAGAATGTGAACATGTTATAACAACATTAATGGATCAAGAAGCAGTCGCGAATATATTCCAAGATTATAACTATTCTACATTACCAGTAGTAGATTCAGAACATCGACTAGTTGGTATTATAACTATCGATGATATCGTAGATATTATTGAAGCCGAGGCAACAGAAGATATCGAAAAAATGGCTGCCATCACACCAACAGATAAATCATATATGAAAACAGGAGTATTTGAAACGTTCAAAAAAAGAATACCGTGGTTGCTACTTTTAATGATATCCGCGACATTTACAGGAAGTATAATCGCGCATTTTGAAGAAGCATTAGCTACATATGTAGTTTTAACAGCCTTTATACCAATGCTTATGGATACAGGTGGAAATGCAGGAAGTCAAGCATCAGTATCAGTAATACGTAGTTTATCATTAGATGAAGTAGAATTTAAAGATACATTTAAAGTAATTTGGAAAGAAATAAGAGTTGCTTTATTATGTGGTATAGTACTTGCAGTAGCTAACTTTGTTAAGTTAATACTATTAGATAAAGTAACAGTACTAATTGCATTAGTAGTATGCATAACATTAGTAGTAACAGTACTTTTTGCTAAACTAATAGGTTGTTTACTACCAATGATCGCGAAAAAATTAGGATTTGACCCTGCAGTAATGGCAAGTCCATTCATAACTACATTAGTAGATGCATGTTCATTATTAATTTATTTTAAGATGGCATCACTATTATTAGGAATATAGGTGATTTATGAAAAAAGTTATAATTGTATTATTAATCATAATGTTATTAGGCACAGGATTAGGATTTTATATATATGAAAAGAATAAATTTGTCCTAGAAATCGAGTTAAAAGAAAACAACAATATAGAATTTGGTCAAGAATTTAATGTAAAAGATTTAATTGTTTCATCTAATGGTATATTTGAAGATAAAATAGTTAAATACTATGAATTAGGTGAAAAAGAAGAAGAATTAACATATAAAGATACACATGACAAAATAAAGACATATAAAATTAAAATAAATGTAGTAGATAAAACAAATCCATTTATTTTATCAAGTTCATCAGTAACCGCGTATGTAGGTGAAGAACCTAATTTACTATCAGGGGTTATATGTGCTGATTATGTTTCAAATAATGTTAAATGCTATACAGAAGGCGAATATGATATAAACACAATTGGAAGTTATCCAATGCAATATGTTGCAGAAGATGAATCAGGTAATAGTGTTTCAAAAGGTTTTACATTAAATGTTAAGGAAAAACCAAAACCAACTAAACAAACTCCATCAAAACCAGTATTAACGCCATTCAAAGAAATATATAATAAGCATAAGAAAGATAAAACAATATTAGGTATAGACGTATCTACTTGGCAAGGTGATATTGATTTTAATAAAGTAAAACAAGCAGGTGCAGAATTTGTAATCATAAGAATGGGTGTATTTAATGATGGCAAATTAGGTATGGATATTAGATATGAAGATAATATCAAAAAAGCCTATGAAGCAGGATTAAAAATAGGACTATATTTCTATAGTGAAGCATCAACTGAACAAGAAATAATAGATTCAGTAAATTATATTGTGGAAAACGTTCATTATCCACTAGATTTAGGAATCGCGTATGACTGGGAAGATTGGTCTAACTATAATTCATATCATATAAGCTTATATGAATTTAATAGATTAGGTTATTTATTCATGGAAAAATTAAAAGAAAAAGGATATGATTCAATCATCTATGGAAGCACAAATTATTTTAGAAATATGTGGGATATGAAAGATATACCTGTTTGGGTCGCACAATATTATAAAGAAGTAACATATGAAGGTAAATATAAGATGTGGCAATTAACTTCAAGTGCTACAATCGATGGTATATATGGTGCTGTAGACGTAGATGTATTGTATTTAGATTAAGATGCAAAAAAAGCATCTTTTTATTTACTTTAGATATCAAAATTTTGTATAATCATTATAGGAGGGTTTTATATGGAAATAAAGTTAATAAACGCAATTGATTATGATAAAATTAAAGATATCTTATCAAAAGATATAGGAAGTGAACAAAAAGTAGATGAAATACTATCTAGAATTAATGAAGTAGAAAAAGCTAGGCATTCAGAAGTAGTTGCTTCAGCAGGTAGATTATCTAGATATCCTGGTGATGTATTCGAAGTATTACATGACTCAGAAGAAAAAGAAGCAAAAAAGAATACAAAAACAGCTAGTTATATTATGGGGTTAGGTCATAGATCTATAACAGATCATGATTACCTAGTATTTGCATTAAAAGATGTATCAATAATAATAGAACACATCTTAATATCAGAAAGATTCGCATCATTCACAATAAAATCAAGAAGAGAAGTAGATTTTAGAACATCTGGATATTATGTACCTGATTTTCATGATGAAAATGGTAATATTCATAAAGACAATGAATTCTTGAAAGAAAAATATAAAGAACATATGGAGTCTTTATTTAATAAATATGGTGATTATGTAGATAGTGGAATATCTACAGAAGATGCAAGATTTATATTACCATATTGTTTTTATTCAAATATCATAATGGGTATAGATGCACATGTATTATATGATTTAATAGTAAAATTTACTAAGACAAAATACGCAGAAATAGCTGAAGTTAAAGAATTAGGTGAAAAACTATATGAAATCGCTAAAGAATATGCACCATACTTAATACCAGCTATTGATAAATATCAAGAAAATAAGAAAGATGAAGTATCCGAATATCTTGATAGTAAGATTGAAAGAGAAAATTATAAGATAGTTGATAAAGTTAAACTAGTAAGTAACACTAATGATATAGATGATACTATTTTAACATCAGCAATTATGAGAAGATATCAATACGATGTTAATAAAGCAAAAGAAGTATATGATGAATTATCTAAAGATGAAAATTTCAAAAAAGAATTAATGAGATTAATCGCATTAGGTAATGATAAACAAGAATTAACACAAGTTAATTTCCAATTCCAATTCCCAGTTTCATACGCTATATTAACGCATTTTCAAAGACATAGAACACATCATTTCTTAATGGATGATTTTACTCATGCAGATTTAACACAATATAAAAAACCACCTCGCATTAAAGATGAAGAATATGATAAAATATTTGAAGAAAATAATATAACTCGTCAAACATTTAAATCATATGGAATTAAAGATGAAGATCTAATTTACTTTATTTTAGCTGGTACTATGACTAACATTGTAACTAATATGGACGGATGGACAGTAAGACACATTCTAGAATTAAGAGAATGTACAAAAGCCCAATGGGAAACTAGAGCAATCGCTAATCAAATGCATAGAGAAATTGATAAATTAGGTCATGCAGACATATTTTCAAGTGTACTTGGTCCAACATGTGAAACAATGAGAATTTGTAATGAAGGAAAAGAATCATGTGGTAAATTTAAAACATTATTAGAAAAAGATCAAGAAAATTGTAAAAAACAATAAAAAAATCACATATAAATATATAAGAAAATATATAAAAAAAGGTAATTTTTTCTTGTAAACCATTGAAAAATTAACAAAAAACACTTGCAATACACTATAAATAATGGTAAGATTTAATTGTAAGCAAGGTAGATGCTTTGCTTGATCAAACGACATAGAAAATGAGGAGGTAATTAGTATGTCAAAAACTGAATTAGTAACTTTCGTTGCTGAAGAAGCAGGATTAACAAAAGTAGACGCTGCTAAAGCTGTTGAAGCTTTCATCGCTGGTGTTGAAAAAGGATTAAAGAAGGAAGGAAAAGTAACTATTACTGGATTCGCTACTTTCTCTGCAAAGAAAAAAGCAGCTAAAACTGGTAGAAACCCAAGAACTGGTGAACCAGTTAAAATCCCTGCAAGAGTTGCTGTAACTGTTAAAGCTGGATCTAAATTAAAAGATGCTTTAAACTAAGAGGCTTTTAGCCTTTTTTTTATCGGAGGTATTTATGTATAACACGGCGCTATCCATATTAAAGAAACTGACTAAATTCGGCTATGAAGCATATATAGTAGGAGGATATCCTAGAGATTTATATCTTAAAAGAACAAGTGAAGATATAGATATATGTACTAATGCTACCCCTAAAGAAATAAAAGATATTTTTGGCAATGCTATGCTCCATGAAGTTAATTATGGTTCAGTAACCGTAATTAAGAATAAAATTAGATTTGAAATAACTACATTTAGACGTGATATAAAATATGTTAATAATAGATTTCCAGTAGAAGTAGAATATATTGATAATTTATTAGATGATTTAAAAAGAAGAGATTTTACTATTAATACAATATGTATAGATAGTGAAGGTAATAGAATCGATTTATTAGACGGTATAAAAGATATAGATAACAAAATAATTAAAACAGTAGGTAATCCTAAATTAAAACTAAGAGAAGATTCTTTAAGAATACTAAGAGCTATAAGATTTGCAACCCAATTAGATTTTAAATTAGATGATGAATTAAAAAAATATATTAAAGAATATAGGCATTTATTAAAAAAATTATCTTATCAAAGAAAGAAAGATGAACTAGAAAAGATATTTTCTAATAAAAATGTAAGATATGGATTAGAATTAATTCAAGAATTAGGTTTAAATGAGCCATTAGAATTACATAATATAAATGATGTAGTACCAATGGATTCAATAGGTATTTGGGCTCAATTAGATGTATTAGATATATATCCATTTACTAAAGAAGAAAAGCAAACAATTAAGATAGTAAATGAGTATAAGAATCAAGATATATATGATATTGACACATTATATAAATGTTCACAATATGGATTAGGTTATCTTTATATGATTTGTACAATAAAAGGTTTAGATTTCAAAGAAATAGAAAAGAAATATCTAAATTTACCTATAAAAAGAAGAGAAGATATAGATATACATCCTAGTGATATTGCAACCATACTTGGTAAAAAACCAGGTCCATATTTAAAAGAGATAATAGATGATTTAGAATATAAAATTCTACATAATGAAATAGAAAATAAGAAAGAAGTACTTAAGTATTACATATTGAATATTTATAAATAGATTGTTATAATTAATTAGGAGGGTTTTTATGATAAAACTAGATGAATTAGAAGTAAATAAATGCTATGCTACAGATGTAAAATATCTAAGAGGATGCAGTTTTAAAGTAGAAGAAGATATCACTATGAGACCTATTTGTAGTTATGCAGTAGATGGCGTAATGATACTATTATGTAATAAAGCAAATAAAGATGAGGCAATATTTAGTGAACTTACTACAGGATACATAATATGTGGATGTAATGATTTAGTCAAAAAAGAAGTTAAAATTCCTGGCGTAACATCTGATAATTATAATCAAGTAATAGAAGATATAAATAGTCAGAATCATTTATGGATACCACTAGAAAAAATAGATGAGGTAACTCAAGAAAAAGTATTAGAGTTTAGAAATAGTACAAAAGGTTTTGATGCAGAAAGTGAATTATATGCTGCATTAAAAAAACTAGATAGCATATCAACAACTAATATAAAGAAAACAGTAGATGAAGTTGAAACAACTTATAGGAGTTTACCAAATACGCAATTAACTATTCCACAAAACGGAAATAAGAAATTAGGACAAATTGCAATATAGTAAAGAAGGTGAAAACATGAGCTTTAAAATAGATAGAATAGAAAGCAATATGGTTAAAGAAATTAGTTATATACTAATGACTGAAGTAAAAGATCCAAACGTTAAATTCGTAACAGTAACAGCTGCACGTGTAACAAGTGATTTATCATACGCTAAGATATATGTAACAGTTTTAAATAAAGATTATATTAAAGAAACTTTAAAAGCTTTAAATAATGCTAAAGGATTTATTAGAAATGAATTAAAAGAAAGAATGGATATTAGAAATATTCCAGAATTAGAATTTATATATGATGAATCTATCGAATATGGAAATAAGATTGAAAAGATCATAGAAGAAATTCATAATGAAGATTAGTTGACTACATGAATTAAATATACTATAATGTATGTAGATGAAAGAAATTTCATACAATAAAAAAAGGAGCTACTTAACTTTGTCGTGTTAGGTACCTACCTTAATTAAGTCTTTACCTAATCGTTTATGTGATTAGGTACTTTTCTTATACAATTAATAATATAATAATTACTAAGAGTAAAGTGATGATTAATTTGAAAAACATATTGTCTTTCTTCATAATATCAAACCTCCTTTCAATAAAGAAAGTAGGTAAGCACCTAACAGTTATTAGCTCCTAGCTAATTATAACACGAAAAAATGTTCGTGTAAACAACTATTGATTAAATAAATAAAATATGGTAATATATCATTAATTGATGAGGAAAAATAATAGTAATTATATTATTAGTAATTAGAAAGATAGTGGTTGATGAAAACTATTCAAGATAATATAATGAAATACATATTTAGAGTCAAATCGTTATTCGCGTTAAGAAGAAAGTGCATAGATATCTATGAAGTAAGGTGGTACCACGGTTATTCGTCCTTACATCATAGGTATTTTTTTGTTTATAGGAGGTATTTATGAACGAGTATATTGATTCAACATTATTAAAAAGTGACGCAACTATAGAAGATATTACAAAACTATGTGAAGATGCAATGAAGTATCATTTCGCATCAGTATGTGTAAATCCATATTATGTACCATTAGCTAAGGAATTATTAGAAGATTCCACAGTACAAGTTTGTACAGTTATTGGTTTCCCTTTAGGAGCTAATACTACAAACGTAAAAGTATATGAAGCAGTAGAAGCTTTAGAAAATGGTGCAGATGAAATTGATATGGTTATCAATATCGGCGCGTTAAAGGATAAAGAATATGAATACGTTAAAAGAGAAATAGAAGAAGTAAGAAACGTATTAGATGGCAAAGTATTAAAAGTAATAATTGAAACTTGTTACCTAACAAAAGAAGAAATAATAAAAATGACTGAAATTTGTAATGAAACATTTGTTAATTTTATTAAAACATCTACAGGTTTTGGAACAAGAGGAGCTTCTATAGAAGACATAAAAATAATAAATGAACATAAAAATGAGGTATTAGAAGTAAAAGCATCAGGTGGTATTAAAACAACTAAAGATGCAGAAGAATTTATTAAATTAGGTGTTACTAGATTAGGTACTAGTAAAGCCGTAGAATTAATTGGTGGTTGTCACTGCAGTGATGAATGTAACTGTGGTGATGAATGTAACTGTGGTGATGACTGTCACTGTGGTGAACATTGCCATTGCCATGATAAGGAGGACTAATATGGAAAAAATGACATTTTTTGAAGAGTTAAAGTGGAGAGGTTTAGTTAAAGATGTAGCAGGTGAAGATATTGAGAAAAAAATCAATGGTGAACCAATTACTTTCTATTGGGGAACAGATCCAACTGCAGATAGTCTACATTTAGGACATTATTCATCTTTAGTAACTGCAAAACGTTTAGCGAAATATGGACATCATCCAATTTTATTAGTAGGTGGAGCTACTGGTTTAATTGGAGATCCAAGACCAACAGCTGAAAGAGAAATTATTTCTAAAGAAACAGTAGAAAATAATATTAAAGGTATTAAAAATCAAATTGATGCAATATTTGAAGGTAAAGCTGAACTTGTTAATAATTATGACTGGACTAAAGATATGGACTTAATTACTTTCTTAAGAGAAGTAGGTAAATATATCAATGTTGGTTATATGTTAAATAAAGATATTATTAGAAGAAGATTAGAAACAGGTATTACATTTGCTGAATTTACATATACATTAATGCAAGGATATGATTTCTTACATTTATATGAAACAAAAAATTGTATCATGCAATGTGAAGGTTCAGATCAATGGGGGAATATAACAACAGGTATTGAATTAATCAATAAAAAACTAGGTAAAGAAGCATATGCATTTACAATGCCTATTATAACAGATTCAACTGGTAAAAAATTTGGTAAAAGTGAAGGTAATGCTTTATGGTTAGATAAGAATAAAACATCAAGTTATGAATTATATCAATATCTAATTAATACAGATGATTCTATGGTTGAAACATACTTAAAAGTATTTACATTCTTAACACCAGAAGAAATTATGAATGTAGTTAAAGAACATAATGAACATCCAGAATTAAGATTAGGACAAAAGACATTGGCTAGAGAAATAATCACTGATTTACATGGTGCTGAAGAATTTGAAAAAGCAGTTAAAACTTCAGAAAACTTATTCAGTGGTAATATCAAAGATATAGATATTAAAGATTTATTAGTAGGTTTAAAAGATGTACCTCACTTTGATATAGAAGAATGTACATTAATAGATTTATTAGTAAATAATGGAGTAGCTTCATCAAGAAGAGAAGCAAGAGAATTCTTATCAGCTAATGCCATTTCAATTAATGGTGATATCGTAACAGATGAAAATATGATGATTACAAAAGATAATTCATTAGATGGAGTAGTAATCATAAGAAGAGGTAAAAAGAAATACTTCGTAGCAAGTTTTAAATAACTTGCTTTTATTTTGTCATATGTTATAATATATACTAATTTTTAAGGGGGATTTTTATATGGAAAATAATACTGAAGAAATGAAAAGAATTAAATATTTAACTAAAGTACGTAAATTTGATGAAGCATTAAGTAAAATAGATTTTCTAATAAAAAGTAATCCAAATGATGTTAAATTATTAACTTATAAAGCAATGGTATATGGTAGAATGGGTAAAGGAAAAGAAGGAATGGAAATAATACTTGATTCTATTCCAATGTTAAAAACAGATGAAGAAAGAATTTTCGCGTATGAAATAGCCGCAAGTATTGAAGAAAACTATGGTGAATTTGAAGATGCAATTATATATCGTGAAAGAGTATTAGAATTAACCAGTAATAAACTATATCAAAAATCAGTTGCCGCCTTAGCAAGACTATACTACAAGAATAATGAAAAGGAAAAAGCAATAAAGTTATTAGATAAATATAAAAATGTTAATACACTAATGCTTAACATTTCACGCGCGTATATCCATTATTATGAAGGTGAATATGATAAAGCTTTAGAATCATTAAATCTTCCTACTACAATGAACGCACTAAAGGATTCAAGATCCGTATTAGATAAACAATATATTGAAGCATTAATACATGAAAAACATAATAATTATGACAAAGCATTAGAATTATATAATCAAATTTGTAAAACTGGTAATGATACAATGTCAATATACTGGGACGCAAGATATCAATCAGCTAAAATATATCATAGTCAAGGTAAAGAAGATAGAGTAGTTCAAATCTGTGAAGAAATTATTAACACTTGTAAAAAATATAGAGATTATACAGGTGCCTGTGATTTACTTGCGACAATATATATAAATAGAAATGAAATAGATAAAGCAAAAGAAGTTTATAACAAATCAATAATGCCAGAGTATAAAAATATTGGATTAGCTAGAATGTCAATATTAAATAGAGATTATGATAATGCATTCCATTATTTGTCAACAACTAAAGACTTAGAATATGACAAAGCATTTATAAGAGATTACTATTACGCAGTAATAATGTATAGATATGGTAATTATAAACAATTTAAGCACTTTTATAATTCATGTATGAGAACTAGAAATGATGATACAGTTGAATATGCACATAATTTAAATGAGATGTTAGTGTCACTTAAATTTAAAACAGAAAGAGAATGTGATTATACTGTTTCATATAATATTATGCAAATGCTAAATTATGATCCAACACTTGCAATAAAACATATGAAAGAAACTACTGATGTAGAGGATGTAGAAAAATTATATGATATATTACCAGAACATTTAGAAAATCCTATTGTTGATGGCGCGTATGATAAATATATAGTAGATTTAAAGAAAATAGGATATTCGAATACATCAAGACATGTATTAGTTACATGCCTAGCAGATACAAAAAATATAATAGATATCAAAAAAGCAAGTGAATATATTCCAGGTGAAGACTTTAAAGTAGCACCTGTACAAAAGAAAAGATTATCTGCATTAGATAAATTCAATAAAAAATATGGTTTATAAGCCATATTTTTTTATGCAAAAAAAAGATAGGAATAATTCCTATCTGTTGTAGAATTCTACGATTAATGATTCGTTGATTTCGTTATTTAATTCACTTCTTTCAGGAAGTCTAACGAAAGTACCAGCCATTTTCTTTTCATCGAAACTAACAAATTCAACTCTGTTGTGTAATGCTTCTAAAGCTTTCTTAACAACTACCATTTCTTTATCAGCTTCTTTAATAGCGATTACATCACCTGGTTTACATCTATAAGAAGGGATATCAACTTTTTTACCATTAACAGTAATATGTCCATGGTTAACTAATTGTCTAGCACCTCTTCTAGTAGTCGCGAAACCAATACGGTAAACTAGGTTATCAAGACGACTTTCTAATAATTTTAAGAAGTTATCACCATGAACACCTTTCATTTTACCAGCTTGTTCAAATGTAATTCTGAATTGTTTTTCATTAACACCATACATTAATCTAACTTTTTGTTTTTCTTGTAATTGAACACCGTAGTTAGATAATTTAGAAGCTCTTTTTTGACCATGTTGACCAGGTATATAAGGCTTCTTAGTTAATTCAGTACCATTTTCAAGAATAGAGAATCCTAATCTTCTTGATTTACGATAAACTGGACCAGTATATCTTGCCATATTATCATTCCTTTCTAGCACCAAATCTCTTTTGCCAATATTAGGGTGTTTATTTAAATAATGTTCACATAGCAGCTCAAAGTATAAAGTTACTTATAACCCCTATAGGTAATAAACACATTAATAATTCAAAAGATGCCGCTTCAATGCAATATTAATTATATGCAAAAATCACTTATAAGTCAATATAAAACAATGCTTTTTTACTAAATTTAACTAAAAAGATTATTAAAATGTCGAAAAATGTGATATCATTATAATAGGTGGTGAAGTGTATGGATAATGTAGTATTAGTTATTGGTACAGCAACTATTGCCGCGATTATCTTAGTAATTATAGTACTAAACGTAATTCAAAGCATAAAAACTAAGAAATTCCAAAAAATCCTAAATGACCTAGAAATAGAAAAAAACAAACTAGATTCATCTCCAATCACACCAGAATTAAATAAGATTGAAAGTTTTTTAAATAATAAAAATTTATCAGAGAAATATGAAGACTGGAGAGATAGACTAGAAAATATAAAAGAAAAACAAATACCATATATCAATAATATGTTGATTGAAGCTGAATATTCATTAGCAAAAATGGATTATAAAGGCGCGATGGTAAAAATATCTAAATTAGAAATGGAATTATATAAAGTAAAAAGTAATTCTGAAACATTATTAAGCGAAGTTAAACAAGTAACTGATAGTGAATCTCAAAATAGAGAAAAGATTACAACATTAAAATCTCGTTATAGAGATTTATATACTAAATTCCATGTGGCAAATAAAGACTTTGGTTCAGCTGTTCAATATGTCGCATTACAATTTGAAAATATATCAAAGAGATTTGAACAATTTGAAAACTTAATGGATCAAAACGATTTCTTAGAAGCATCAAGTATTATAACTACAATTGATGAGATGTTAGATCATATGAGTGTAGTAATTGAAGAAGTACCTGATATAGTATTACTATCAGAAACAGTATTACCAGGTAGAATATCTGAATTAAAAAGTATTCATAAAGATATGTTAAAACAAAAATTCCCATTGGATTATCTTAATATTGAATACAATATAAAAGAAGCAGAAAAGAAAATTAAAGATGTTAAAGAAAGATTAAAAGTATTAAATATTGAAGATAGTTTATTTGAATTAAAAGTACTAATGGAATACTTCGATGGAGTATTTAAAGATTTAGATAAAGAAAAAGTAAATAAACAAACATATGAAGATGTAAGTCAAGCATTTAAAACAAAATTAGATAAAGTAAACACATTAGTTGATAATGTATTTAGTCAATTAAATGATGTAAAAGATTTATATGATTTATCTAAAAATGACATCAAATTATTAAACGATGTTAAAGGTACATTAGATGGTTTAAATGAAGATTATAAACTTTTATTAACGCATATTGGAAATGATACATTCCCTTATTCAAAATTAATAGAAGAAGTTCAAAACTTATCAAATAGATTAATAGTTATTGAAGATAGACTAGATAATAGTTTAAACGCTATTGGAAGTATGAAAGATGATGAATCACGCGCACATCAACAATTAGAAGAAGTTAAAGTAATTCTTAAAGATGCAAAATATAAGATGCGTGAATATGATTTCCCAACTATTCCAGATTCATATTATGTAGAATCAAAAGAAGCGACTGAAGCTATTAAAGAAATAATGAGAGAATTAAATAAAAAACCAATCAATATAGCAACACTTAATACAAGAGTTGATACAGCCCGTGATTTAGTATTAAAACTATATGCAAGAACAAAAGAAATGGTAAAAAATGCTAGATTAGCTGAAACAGCAATCGTATATGGTAATAGATATAGGGCAATAGATAATAATTTAGATAAATATTTACAAACAGCTGAATTATTATTCTTTAAAGGAGACTATAATAAGTCATTAGAAATTACATTAAATGCACTTAATAAAATAGATTCAGGTGCAATGGATAGATTAATGACAATCTATAATAGTCAATTAGAAAGATAAGTCACACATTGTGTGGCTTTTTTAATGTTATAAGCAATAATATAAGTTTAAAAAGTAATCACTTAACCAATGTATAATTAATATTTTTTAATGCATATAATTAAGTGGTGATTTAATGAATATAAAAGATATCAGAAATTATATATTGGAAAAAAATTTTCAAATTAGTTTAACCCCCAACTATGTAGATATAGTTAATTATAAAGATATAGGTACCATAGATAATAAAAACATAACAATATATCATGAAAAAGGTAAAGTTAAAATAACAGGTAATAATATGTCAGTATCAAAATTATTAAACAAAGAAATCCTTATTATAGGTAGTATCGATAATATAGAACTGAGATGATATTATGAATACTTTAATATTAAATGTTAAAGGTAAAAATATTGATAACTTTATACATAAATTACACAGTAAAAAAATTGATATATTAAAGATAAAATATATAAATAGGAATGAAATAATTATCGAAATAAAATATGATGATTATAAACTAATAGATAATGTTTTATATGAAACAAAAGTTATAAAATATAAAGGAATTAAAAGAATAAAAGAAATAATATCTAATAAAAAATACTTCCTAATTTCACTATTAATAGGAATAATAATACTATTAATACTAACAAATACAATATATAAAGTAGATATCATTTATAGTGGAACTAAACTAAGAAATACATTAAAGGAAGAATTAAAAAAATATGGTATTAAAGAATATACATTCGCAAAAAAATTTGATGAACTAGATAGTATTAAAAATCAAATATTAATAGATTATAAAGATACATTAGAATGGCTTATGATTGAAAGAGTAGGTACTAAGTATATAATTAGATTAGAACCAAGAAAAATAAATAATATCAAAGAAAATGATGAAATATATAATGTTGTATCAAAAAAAGATGCCATTATAAAAAAGATCGAAGCAAGTAGTGGTGAAATAATTAGAAATGTTAATGACTATGTAAAAAAAGGCGATATTATTATAAGTAACAATATTACACTTAATGATAATATAAAATCACATATATCCGCGAGCGGAAAAATATATGGTGAAACTTGGTATAAAGTTAGTATTGAATATCCATTAAACTATTATGAAGAAAAAGAAACAGGTAACAAGAAGGTAACCTATAACATTAAAATATTTGATAGATATATAGGATTAAATCCATATAAAAATAAGAAAATAGAAAACCAATTTATACTAAAAAGTGATTTATTTGATATAGGAATTAATAAGCAAATTCAAAAAGAAATAGAAATAATAAATTATAAATTATCTTATGAAAAGGCATTAGAATACGCAAAAAAGGAAAGTAGGAAAAAGATTCAAGAAAGATTAAATGAGGAAGAGTACATAATTGATGAAAAAGATTTGAAATGTGAGCTTAAAGATAGTAAAATAGTAGTAGATATGTTTTATACAGTATATGAAGATATAACAGGATATGTGAAGGAGGTAGAATATGATATATCAAGATAACATAAGAGCTATATTAATAGAAATGTGGCCATCAATACTTTTAATAAGTGTAATTCTTATATCCATGAGGACATTTTATTTAATTAAGAATAAAGAAAAAGCATTATTCTATAAAGAGATGATGTCATATTTATTTATAATTTATATACTATGTCTATTCTACGTAGTAACATTCCATGATGTATCTTGGTCAGAATCAAATTTTACACCATTTAAAGAAATATTAAGATACAATATTGGTTCAAGATTATTTTTTAAAAACGTTATAGGTAACATGGTTATGTTTGTACCATTTGGATTCTTTGTATCATATTTCCTTAAATTAGAAAAAGCATATTCAATTACTTTTTTTACAGTAATAACATCAGTAACAATAGAAATCACACAATTATTAATTGGTAGAGTATTTGATGTAGATGATCTAATATTAAACTTTATTGGTGGCATAATAGGATTTGGTATTTATAGATTAATCCACAATATAAAAGATAAATTGCCTTCATTCTTGAAAAAAGATTACATCTATAATATAATAATGATGCTTTTATTCGGATTAATGATATTTTATGTAGTAAAGGTAGTGATATAATGAATAAAATTGAAATATTTAATACATTAGAAGAAGATATAGAAGAATTAAAAGAAATAAGAAAATTAATGGATTATGCATGTGAATATATGAAATTAGATAACGTTACTTTTAATATTATTATTGTGGATAACGAAGAAATTCATAGAATTAATAAAGAATACAGAGGTATAGATAGACCTACAGATGTAATATCTTTCGCATTAGAAGATGAAAAAAATATGATGTTAGCAAGTGATGTAGGTAGAATACTAGGTGACATTTATATATCTATTGACAAATGTAGAAGTCAAGCAGAAGAATACGGACATAGTTTCCTACGCGAATTAGCGTTCCTATCAGTACATGGTTTCCTACATTTACAAGGATATGATCATATGAAACCAGAAGATGAAAAAGTAATGTTTAAGTTACAAGATGAAATATTAGATAGTTATGGTATTAAAAGAGGTTAGATATGAAGTCAGGAATAATAGGATTAGTTGGTAGACCAAATGTAGGGAAATCAACATTAGTAAATAGTATAGTTGGAAGAAAAGTGGCTATCGTATCAGATAAACCACAAACAACAAGAAATTTAATACAAGGTATTTATAATGATGAAGATAGTCAAATTGTATTAATGGATACACCAGGTATACATAAACCAAATCATAAATTAGGCGATTATCTTAATAAAGAAGCTTATTATAGTATTGAAGATGTAGATGCAATTATGTTTTTAGTACCTGCAGATGAAAAACTAGGTAAAGGTGATATGTTTATCATCGATAAATTTAAACAAGTAAATAAACCAGTAATATTAGTAATAAATAAAGTAGATAAAATAAAAAAAGATGATTTATTAAGAATCATTAATAACTATAAAGATGTATATCCATTCGCGGATATAGTACCTGTATCTGCTTTAAAGAAAGATAATGTAGATGCATTAATTAAAGTATTAAAAAATTATTTAACAGATAATATTAAATACTACGATGATGATTATTATACAAATAAATCTACTAATTTCATGATTGCTGAAATAGTAAGAGAAAAAATTATGCAAAACACACATGAAGAAGTACCACATTCAGTTACATGCATAGTAGAAAACGTAGAAAAACATAATAATGCATTAGAAATATCAGTATGTATTATTGTTGATAGAGATGCATTAAAGAAAATCATTATTGGAAGACAAGGCTCTATGTTAAAAGAAATAGGTAGTTTAGCAAGAGAAGATATAGAGCAATTATTAGGTAAAAAAGTATTCTTAAAACTTTACGTAAAAACAATGTCTAAATGGCGTGATAAAATGAATTATCTAAAAGAATTAGGTTTTTATGATATAGATGAATAAAAATAGTTTAATAATACCACTATATATTAGGTGATATTATGCAAAAACTTTTATGGGACTTATTTATTCATACAGGTAAAATAGAATACTATATGAAATATAAAGAATATATGAAAGGAAAGTAGTATGGTTGAAGCATTAGAGGGTATAGTCGTTAAAGAAATCGATTATAAAGAAACAAGCAAATTACTAAAAATAATTACAAAAAAATATGGTATAGTTGATGTCATATCTAAAGGTTGTAAAAATGTAAAAAGCCCTCTAAGAAGCGTTAGTACAAAACTAATATATGGTACTTTCCATCTTCATTATAAAGAAAATAAATTATCAGTATTACAAAGTGTTGATGTAATAGATACATTTAAAAATATAAGACTTGATTATGACGCGACATGTTATGCAAGTTTACTTTTAGAAACATCATATCAAGTAATGGAACAACACGATAATGAAAATATATATAATATTTTAATAGAGTCATTATATAAAATAGAAGAGGGTTTTGATCCAATTATCATAACAGATATAGCAAGTTTAAAACTATTAGAATACTTAGGTGTAATGCCAGTATTAGATAGTTGCGCGAAATGTGGTTCAACTAAAAGTATTGCAACACTATCTAGTGATGCAGGTGGTTATGTATGCAATAATTGTAGAACTAATGAACCAATAGTAAATGAAAAAACAATCAAATTAATTAGAATGTTATATTATGTGGATATATCTAAAATATCTAAATTAGATATAAGTGATGATGTAAAAAAAGAAATACATAACTTTATAGATAGATATTATGATAGATATACAGGATTAAGATTTAAAACAAAAAAATTATTAAAAGGTGAGTAGTATGGATTTATATAAATATATAATTGTACCTTTAATAACTTTAGTATCATGTCAAATATTAAAGTTTATTATTGAAGGAGTTAAAAATAAAGATTTTAGTTTTAAAAGATTGATATCAGGCTCAGGTGGTATGCCAAGTAGCCATACATCATTATGTACATCACTTCTAACAATGTTTATCTTAAATGAAGGGGTATCTAGTCCTTATACAGCAATAATGCTAGTATTAACATTGATAGTTGCTTATGATGGTATGAATGTAAGACTAGAAACAGGTAAACAAGCAAAAACAATAAATGTTTTAGTAGATTCAATATTTGATAAAAACGACTTCGAAACATTAAAAGAAGAATTGGGACATAGACCAAAAGAAGTATTATTTGGTATAGTTTTAGGTATTTTGATAGCTACAATTTATACAATTTTACTATAAAATAATTGACTTAAATATAATTCAGTATTAAAATACTATGTATACATGCGATGACGGTGTGGAAAACCAGAGCAATATAGAAATGAGATTCTCATAGAATGAAGTAAGGTGGGACAGTCCTAATAGGGCCCTTACAATTTCTAGGAGTTTTTTTATTTTTTAGGGGGATTTTTATGAGTATAGATTTTTTAGTTAGTCACAATAATCAGACTATGATTAAAAATATGTGCGATAACTCATATAAATTATATGATACAAGATTAGAAGCTAAAAAAGATATAGAAGATATAATAGGCGCGTCTAGTATCATAGGTATAAATATGAAAAAATCAGAAAAAGATGAACAAGTAAATAGCCAAGTTAGATTTGTAACAAAAAATGGTGACATTAGTAGCACAATCACATTTAAAGATGAAGCTGCTAAAGAATATGTAGATGTAATGTCTGAATTGAATAATAGAAGACTTGTTGATACATATAATATGCTTGTAAGAAAAATTGAAAATGGCGATTTCAATGTTATTAATCTCATAGTAGATGAATATAATAGTGAAAAAACAGATAGTACACTTGATTTTATTGGTAACGCGATTGTCTATCATTTAACAAAAGGTAAATATGGGACATTAGATGGTAGAGATGAAAAAAATATATCAGAAATAATCGATAAATTTATATCAGTATATGGAATAACTGATATGCAAAAATCAGTTAAGAATCAAGGCGTAGTATTGGGTAATGAAGATAAAGCGTTAGTATCAAATGAAGAACACGTAATAAATATGATAAATAGAAAGGTTGGTAATTATGGAAAAAGAATTTGATATGGAAGAATTAGTTAATTTTTGTAAGCAATATGGATTTATATTCCAAGGTAGTGAAATATATGGAGGTTTAGCCAATACTTGGGATTACGGTCCTTTAGGATCAAGATTAAAAAATACTGTTAAAGATGCATGGAGAAAAAGATTTATTCAAGAAAGACCAAATGCATATGAAGTAGACGCAGATATATTAATGCATCCAAGAGTTTGGGAAGCATCAGGTCACGTAAGTTCATTCTCAGATCCATTAATGGATTGTAAAGAGTGTAAAACAAGACATAGAGTAGATAACTTAATCAATGACTATACAAATAGCTCAATTGGTGATGGAATGACTCAAGAAGAAATGATGGATTATATCAGAAAAAATAAAGTACCATGTCCAAAATGTGGTAAATCAAACTTTACAGATATAAGACAATTCAACTTAATGTTCCAAACATATAGAGGTGTTACAAACGACTCTAAAAACGTTGTATATTTAAGACCAGAAAACGCACAAGGTGAATATGTTAACTTCTTAAATGTACAAAGATCTATGAGAGCTAAATTACCATTCTCAATTGGTCAAATAGGTAAAGCATTTAGAAACGAAATTACTCCAGGTAACTTCACATTTAGAACAATTGAATTTGAACAAATGGAATATCAAACATTCTGTAAAGAAGGAACAGATTCAGATTTATATAAATATTTCAAAGAATATGGTAAAAAATTCTTTATGGATTTAGGATTACCAGAAGATAAATTAAGATATCATGATCATGAAAAATTAGCTCACTACGCTAAAGAAGCATGTGATATTGAATATAAATTTAACTTTGGTTGGGGAGAAATTAATGGTACCCATAATAGAACTAATTTCGATTTAACAAGACATACTGAATATAGTGGTGTTAAACAAGAATACTTAGATCCAGAAACTAATGAAAAATATATTCCATATATCATTGAATCAACATATGGATTAGATAGAACAGTATTAGCTATTTTAGATAATGCATATACAAAAGAAAAATTAGAAAATGATGAAAGAGTAGTATTAAAACTTAAACCTTTCTTAGCGCCATATAAAGCAGCTGTATTACCATTAGTTAAAAAACTTCATGCAGAAAAAGCAAAAGAAGTATATGAAATGTTATCAAAACATTTTATGACTACATATGATGAAACAGCTTCAATAGGTAAAAGATATAGAAGAGAAGATGCTATTGGTACACCATTATCAATCACAGTAGATGATGAAACAATAAATGATGGTACAGTAACAGTACGTGATAGAGATACTATGGAACAAGTTAAAGTTAAACTTGATGAATTAGTAGACTATGTAAATGAAAGAATTAAAATGTAATTGACTGTAATGTCAAAATACTATATAATGTATATAGATGAAGTTATCTTCATAAAATAAAAAAGGAACACTTAATATGTCCATGTTGGGTGTTGCCTAAATAAATTAGTGATCGCCTGTCATAGATGTGTCAGGCGATGTCTTTTTATAACAAAACTAAAAATAGAGACATTTGTCTCTATTTTAATATTTTATCAACAATACCATACTCTAATGCTTCTTTAGAATCTAAAAAATAATCTCTTTCAGTATCTAAAGAAACATCTTTAATATCTTTAGAAGTGTTTTTAGCTAATATTTTATTTAACTTATCCTTTAACTTTAGTATCCTTTCAGCAGCTATCTTAATTTCAGTTGCTTGACCTTCAACACCACCTAAAGGTTGATGTATCATAACCTCTCCATTAGGTAGTATATATCTTTTACCCTTAGTACCACTAGATAATAGTATTGCAGCCATAGAAGCAGCCATACCTATACATATAGTAGATACATCGCTTTTAATATAATTCATTGTATCATATATAGCCATACCAGAAGTGATAACACCACCAGGGGAGTTAATATAAATAGATATATCATCATTATTAAGTGAGTCTAAATATAGTAACATCGCGACTACTAAGTTAGCTTTTTCATCATCAATCTCACCACTTAATATAATAATTCTATCCTTTAAAAGCCTTGAATATAAATCATAAACACGTTCTCCATTGCTACTCTTTTCTAATACAGTGGGAATCATATTTACCTCCTAATTTATATGTTATTCAAAATATAGAATAATATGCATAAAATAATGTGACAAAAACATATATTTTTGGTAAAATATTATATAGAATAAGAGGGATAGTAAATGGCAAAGATGATTAAGATTGATTTTAGGAATATATCATTAGAAGTAGAGGAAAATACTAAGGTAATCGAAATAGCAAAAATGTGTCAAAAATATTTTAACTACGCAATTATGCTAGCTAAAGTAGATAATGATATAGTAGGTTTAGATTACGAATTAACAAAAAAATGTACAATAGAATTCTATGATAGATCATCATATCAAGGAAATGATGTATATTCTAATTCAGCGTATATGATTATGATTTTAGCTATTAAAAGAGTATTAGGAAAAGATGTTGATGTTGATATCTCTAACTCAATTGATAATGGTGTATATTGTGAAATAATGAATTATGATTTAGATAGAGAAGCAGTATCAAAAATTAAAACTGAAATGGATAAAATAGTTAAAGAAGATTTAATTTATACATCTCTTAATGTAAGAAGAACAGATGCCATGAAATATTACAAAAAAATTAAAGTAATGGATAAAGTAAAATTACTTAAATATACTTCTAATAGTTATATAACACTATATAGATTAGATGATTATTATGATTATTTCTTCTCTAAATTAGCGTATTCAACTAAAGATATAGATACATATAAATTAACATATATAAAAGATAATACATTCGCGATTTCAACACCAAGTATTGAACATCCAGATGATGTATTACCATTTAAAAACGTATCTAAGATAATAGAAACATTCCAAAAATCAAATGATTTTGGTAAAAGAATTGGTATTAGTAATGCCGCTGATTTGAATGAAATGATTTCAAATGGGAATACTAAGTATGCAATTAGAATGGCAGAATTAAACTATGAAAATGGTTTAATGAGCCTAGCAGATGAAATATATAGAAAAAAGGATAGTATAAAATTAGTATTACTTGCTGGTCCTTCATCATCAGGTAAGACTACATCTGCAAAAAAATTATCACTATATTTAGAAACAAAAGGTTTCCACACAATAACTTTATCAACAGATGATTATTTTTTGGATAGAGTAGATACACCATTAGATGAAGATGGTGAATATGATTTTGAAAGTATTAAAGCAATAGATTTAAAACTATTTAATAGTCATTTAACTAAACTAATGCATGGAGAAAAAGTAGAAATACCAGAATATAACTTCATTGAAGGTAAAAAAGAATATAAAAAACATTATGTTAAATTAGAAGAAAATGATATCTTAGTTATTGAAGGATTACATTCACTTAACGAAGAATTAACATCATCAGTAGATAGAAAAAATAAATTTAAAATCTTCATCGCGCCATTCACTCAATTAAATATTGATTATCACAATAGAATTCATACAAGTGATACAAGAAGATTAAGAAGAATAGTAAGAGATAATAGAACAAGAGGAAGAAATGCTGCTGATACTTTACGTATGTGGAGTAAAATTAGAAAAGGTGAATTTAAATGGATTTATCCTTTCCAAAATGACGCAGATGGGGTAATTAATTCATCATTAATTTATGAACTTGCTGTACTAAAAACATATGTAGAACCATTGTTATACTCAGTATCAGAAGATGATTCTATGTATGGTGAAGCAATAAGATTAATTAATGTATTAAGAAATATATTACCAATACCTAGTGATTATGTACCACAAGATTCAGTATTAAGAGAATTTATAGGTGGTAGTGGTTTTTATGATATATAGGAGGATTATATGATAAAAGTTGCAATTAATGGATTCGGAAGAATCGGTAGATTAGTATTTAGAATTATGGAAGAAGATAGTAATTTTGAAGTAGTTGCTATTAACGATTTAACAAACGCAGAAGATTTAGCGTACTTACTTAAATATGACACTGCACAAGGTAGATATAGAACAGATGAAATATCTAGTGAAGATGACTATTTAATAGTAGGTAAAAGAAGAATAAAAGTATTTAGTGAAAAAGATCCATCACTATTACCATGGAATGAATTAGGAATAGATGAAGTATTTGAATGTACGGGTCTATTTACTGACTATGATAAAGCAATGGCACATATATGGGCAGGTGCTAAAAAAGTAATTATATCTGCACCAGCTAAAGGTGATTTGAAAACAATCGTATATAATGTAAATGAAAATACATTAGATGGTTCAGAACAAATCATAAGTGCTGCTTCTTGTACAACTAACTGCTTAGCGCCAGTATTAAATATCATTGAAAAAGAATTTGGTATTAATAAAGGATATATGACAACAGTACATGCTTATACAAATGATCAAACTTTATTAGATTTAAATCATAAAAAAGGATATAAATCAAGAAGAGGTAGAGCTGCTGCTGCTAATATAGTACCTACATCAACAGGTGCTGCAGAAGCAATAGGTAAAGTTATACCTAGTCTAGATGGTAGATTTAAAGGTAATGCATTAAGAGTACCAACAATAACAGGTTCAATGATAGATTTAACATTAGAGTTAAAGAAGAGTGTTACAAAAGAAGAAATTAATGAAGCATTCATTAAAAATCAAAACGAAAGTGTTAGAGTAACAAATGACCCAATAGTATCAAGTGATATTATAGGCAGTGATGTAGGTGCTACAGTAGATTTATTATTAACAGATGTATTAGATGCAGATGGACAATTAGTTAAAATAGTAGCATGGTATGATAATGAAATGGGCTATAGCTATCAAATGGTTAGAACAGCTAAAAAATTAGGAGAATTTATTAAATAATAACGTTAAGAGGTAAATCCTCTTTTTGTTTTCAAAAAATAAAATATGTGATATACTTGTATTAGTTAATAGAAAGTAGGTAATACTATGGAATCAAAATTTATGCAAATGTTAAATGCCGCAGGCAATCCTGATATAGCAATTAAAAGTATCATAAGTGATTCAGTAAATGATGGTGAAGAGTATTTTGCTAGTATGGTTGCAAAAAAAATGGCTAACAATTCAGAAACTGGTTTTTTAATAACTACATCAAAAGACAAGGCTTCATATATATATATTGTTAATTATATCGCGCAAAAATATAATATAACTTATTCCAATGGTAGTCCTATAACAGAAGAAGATAAATTTAGAGCAATGACAAATCTAGATATGTATATTAGAAAAAACGGTGAAATTGGTTTAATCAATAGTAGATTTTTTAGAATGGAAAGATTACCTATGCTACTTTCAGATGATATCAGTTTATCATTAGAACCAGTAAGTGAAAAAACAAGATATCAAAGAATGACTTTAGTAAAAAGTGAAGTAGAAAAATATGTTAGGTGATAATATGGAAAAAGGATTTACATTAACAGAAATGCTTGCGGTAATAGTAATTATCGTAATAATGGGTATGCTAGCTTCACCGGTATTAGTAAATATGATTAAGAATAGTAACGAAACATCATATGAAAGTATAGTAAATGATATTGCCTTAGCTGGACAATCATATGCATCAAATAAAGGTGGTACTTTAGTCCAAGTATCAATGCAAACATTACAAGCTGAAGGATATATATCAAAAAAGACAAATCCAATTGATAATAAAGAAATGAAAGGCTGCATCTATATAGTAGATGGTGAAAACTATTATAAAGAAGAAACATGTGAGACAATAATTATGTTAAAAAAATAATTATTGTCTTTTTATTTACATTTAACTTACGTAAAATGCTTTATTTTGAATTATAGAAATGTTATAATGAAAACGTAGTGTGGAAAGGATAATAATTATGACAAAAAAGTGTATTACAGATTTTGATTTAAATAATAAAAAAGTTATAATTAGAGTTGATTTTAACGTGCCTATTAAAAATGGACAAATAGAGGACGATAATAGAATCAAAGAATCTTTAAAAACAATAAAATACGCAATTGATAATAATGCCAAAGTAATATTATTATCACATTTAGGAAGAATTAAAGAAGAAACTGACTTAGAAAAAAATGATCTTGCTCCAGTTGCAATTAGATTAAGTGAACTACTATTTAAACCAGTAAAATTTATATCACAAACAAGAGGTGAAGAAGTAGAAAATGCAATTAACGAGATGAATGCAAAAGATATTATCTTATTACAAAATACAAGATATGAAGATTTAGATGGGAATAAAGAATCAGGTAATGATCCAGAATTAGGTAAATATTGGGCATCATTAGGAGATATATTTATAAATGATGCATTTGGTACCGCACATCGCGCACATGCATCAAATGTAGGCATCGCGTCAAACTTACCAAATGGAATTGGTTTCTTAGTGAAAAAAGAAATAGATTCAATGTTACCAGTAATGGAAAACCCATCATCACCATTCATAATAATATTAGGTGGAGCTAAAGTTAAAGATAAAATAGGATTAATCAATAACATGATTAATAAAGCAGATTATATCCTAATAGGTGGTGGAATGGCATATACATTCTTAAAAGCTAAGGGTAAGAATATAGGTAATTCATTATTAGATGATGAAAATAAAGAATATGTAAGTGAATTATTAGAAAACTATGGTGATAAATTAATATTACCAGTTGATACATTAACATCAATAACAGTTGATGGTAAAAACGAAGTAAAAATAAGTGATTTCAAAGATATTGAATCAAATGATATTGGAGTAGATATAGGTCCAAAAACAATAGAACTATTTAAAAAGTACATTAAAGATGCTAAAACAGTTATATGGAATGGACCAATGGGTATATTTGAAATAAATAAATTTAGTAATGGTACTAGAGAAGTATTAAATGCTTTAGTAGGTGATAGAATAGTAATAATAGGTGGTGGAGATACAGCTTCAGCTGCCATAAATATGGGATTCAAAGATGATTTTACACATATATCAACAGGAGGAGGCGCATCATTAGAGATGCTTTCAGGTAACCCATTACCTGGAATAAATATAATCGATGAAAAATAAAAAGATACATTATATAATATTATTAGTATTCACAGTATTAGTATTATACTTTTCGTTAAAAGATGATTTTGCAGGTATCTCATCTGCTATCTTAAAAATGAATCCTTTATGGCTAGTATTCGCGATAGTATTAATGCTTATATTTATCCTATTTAAAGCTGCTATTACAAAGACATATGTTAACTTTTATAGAGAAGGTTATACATTATCGCAAGCGTTTAGATTAAGAGTTGAAACAATGTTCTTTGATGGTATTACACCATTTTCATCAGGAGGTGGTCCATACCATATTGTTTCACTTAAAAAAGCAGGTGTAAGAATTATTAATGGTGCTAATGTAATGGTAATATCATCATTACTATATCAATTATCACTATGTACATTAATGACTATATCTGTATTATTAAACCTACATTTTAATTTATTTAAAGATTCAATCACAGTAAGAAACTTTTCAATATTTGGTTACATAGTTTGTTTCCTTGTATTAGTGTGTTTATTACTAATTATGTTCAATCGTAAATTTAATGAATCAATTGTTAAATTTGTAATTAAATTATTAAACAAAGTTAAAATAGTAAAAAACAAAGATGAAGTAATTCAAAAATGGAAAGATTATGTAGATAGTTTAAATGAAGGATCTAAATTAATCAGAAAAGATAGAAAATCATTTATTAAATGTTACATCTATAGTTTACTAGGATTATTCGCATACACAATGATACCTTATACAATCGCTAGAGGTATGAATATCACATCATTTGGATTATTAGAAACATTCATAACAACATCATATGTATTAATGATTGGTATGTTTGTTCCAATTCCAGGTGGTACAGGTGGAATGGAATATTCATTCTCTAACCTTTATAGTAATTTCATCTTTGGTCCAACAGTAAACGCTGTAATGTTAGTATGGAGATTTTTAACATATTATTTAGGCATTATTGTAGGTGGCATTATGTTAAATGTAAGAAAAAGGAAGTAAGAAGTCTAAAAAACTTCTTTTGCTTTGTCTAAAATTCGAAAGTATTCGACAAATAAAATGACTATAATTGATAATAAAGAAGGAGAAATATATGAAAAAAGTAAAATTATTAGTAGTAGATGACGAAGTAATGATTAAAGCTTTAAGTAATAGTTTCAAAGATTCGAATATTGAAGTTAGTTATATGGCATCAGATGGAGATAAAGCATTAGAAATAATAAAAAATCATAATGATATCGATATGATTTTATTAGATTTAATATTACCACATAAAGATGGTATATATCTATTAGAAAAATTAAAAGAAAATAATATTAATAAAAGAGTAATAGTATCTAGTACTTTTTTAACAGATGACATGATATATATGGCCGGTAAGTTAGGCGTTAGTTATATAATGCAAAAACCATATGATATGAATATATTAACCAATAGAATAAATACTCTAATGGAATTACCTGTTCAAGATACTAATAAAATAGTAGAGTTTGTAGATGAAGAAAAAGAAACTACAATAACAAAAGTGTTACATGAATTAGGTATACCATCACACATAAAAGGATATCAATATATAAAAGAAGGTATAAAAATGATTTATGATAATGATAAATTAATAGGTAATATAACAAAAAAATTATATCCTAATTTAGCAGATAAATATCAAACTACATCTTCTAGAGTAGAAAGAGCGATACGCCACGCTATTGAAGTAGGTTGGTCTAGATCTAATTGGAAATTAACAGAAGATCTATTTGGACAAAGTGTAGATTTCGATAAAGCTAAACCAACTAATTCAGAATTTTTAGTAACTTTAGCCGATTGGTTAAGATTCGATATAAAACTAGGGGTAAATTAAATTTACCCTTTTTTTCTTTATTCATTTATGGTATTATATTGTATAAGAAAAAAGGTGATATAGTGAGTACATTATTAGGACGCGTAGACACATTTGTAGTAATCAATCGTACACTACTTTCAGATTATGATCGTAAAGTATTAACAATGCTATATCAACCTATAGTAGGTAGTACTACAGTAACTTTATATTTAACATTATGGTCATACTTAGATAAATTAGAAGTAATATCTTCTGATTTAACACATGATTCATTAATGACAAACTTACAAATATCATTAGAAGAAATAGTAGAAGCAAGAGAAAAATTAGAAGCATTAGGACTTATCAAAACATATTTAAAAGAATCAAATGAATATAATAGTTATGTATATGAATTATATTCTCCATTAAAAGTATATGATTTTTTTAATGATCCTATATTATCCACAATATTATATGATACAGTAGGTCCAACAGAATATAAAAGAGTAATGGAATATTTTAAAATACCTAAAATTAATTTAACAGGTTATAAAAATATATCAGCTAAATTTAATGATGTATTCCAAGTAACAAATATTGCATCATTAGATAAAGTAGATGATATAAAAAGAAGAAGAAAACTAGGTGTATCATTTGATCCAACAATAGATTTAAATAATATTTTAAGTGGTATATCAAGTGAACAATTAAATGTTAGAAGTGTTACTAAAGAGACAAAAGATATTTTATATAAACTTGCCTTAGTATATGACTATAAAGAAGATGATATGCAAAAGATTATATTAAACTCAATAGATGATAGTCATAAAATAGATATACCTTTATTAAGGAGCAACGCAAGGAAATTCTATCGCTTTGAAAATAGTAATGATACATTAGGATTAATATATAAAAATCAACCAGAATATTTACAAACTAAATTAACATCATTATCTAAAAAAGATAAGATGATACATGTATTTGAAAATCAATCACCAGCAGAATTTTTATATAACAAAACAGGTGTAGAACCAACAAAGCAAGAAATAGATATAATTGAGTATTTAGTATTAGATGTAGGTTTACCACAAGGCGTAATAAACGTATTACTAGATTATGTATTAAGAACAAGTGATAATAAATTAGTAAGAAGTTATATAGAAAATAAAGCCAGTGAATGGAAAAGATGTAAGATAGAAACAGTACCAGATGCAATGGAAAAAGCAAAAGAAGAACAAAAAGGTAGAAAAAAGACTACTACAAAAACTACTACAATTAAACCAGAATGGTTAGATAAAGAAATTGAAAGTAGAGAAGCAACAGCAGAAGAAGAAGCCGCATTCTTAGAAGAATTAAAGAGTATGGAGTGATCATATGAAAAAAGCAACTGAAAAAATTGAAAAAGATGTTAATAATATTAAAATTCCAACATATGATTTAGATAAAATATATGATGAAGCATTAGAAGATGAGGTATTTTTAAACTATGTTAAAAAACTAGATATACCTAGAAACATATTAAAAAAATATACAATGCAGTTAATGCAATGCGCTGAAGAAGAAGAACGCTGCAAAAATAGTAAATCAATATATGAATGTAAAAATGAATTACAAGGATATATATTACATCCAAGAGTATCTGATGAAGGATTAGTATTTGAGTACATTAAATGTCCTCATAGAATTGCAATGGAAAAAGAATTAGAACATCAAAAAAATGTATATTATGATCATGTATCAGAAGATACTAAAAATGCATCAATGAGTGATTTATATACAAAAGATCCAGCAAGATATGATGTAATAAGATATATTAAAAAATTTATATCTGAATACAAAAAAGATCAACATATCAAAGGATTATATTTAAATGGTAGTTTTGGTTCAGGTAAAACCTATTTAATAACAGCAGCATTCAACGAATTAGCTAAAGAAGGCTATAAAAGTTCAATAGTATTTTGGCCTGATTTCTTAACAGAATTAAAAACATCATTTAATAATGATTATGAAGATAAATTTGAAAAATATGAATATATTAAAAAAGTACCTTTATTATTAATAGATGATATAGGCGCTGAAAACGTAACAGATTGGTCAAGAGATGATATCTTCTGTCCATTAGTTCAATATCGTATGGAAAATCATTTAACTACATTCTTCACATCAAATTATACAATTGAAGAATTAACAAAACATTTTGCAAAAGATGGTAAAGAATTAGTTAAAGCAAGACGTATCATTGAAAGAATAAAACAACTTACAGATGATATGAGTTTATTAAGTAAGAATTTAAGAAAGTAACTAATGTTACTTTTTTCTTTACATTTATAATACTTTAAATTATAATATAAGCAAATATTGGAGGAGTCTTTATGGAAATAAGTGAAAGAATCGAATACTTTATTGCAAAAGAAAAATATGACGAAGCTTTAAACTTATGTAGATCTAAAGATCTAGATTACCTAAAACAAATAGTTACGGGATATATTAATCAAGGTAAAATAGATAGTGTTATGAAAAAGATTAGTAAATCATTTAAATTCTATAATAACAAAGATTTACAGTATAGTATTATTAAAAGATTAATTAAAGCTGGTTATAATGATGAAGCATTAGAAATATGTCAAAGGGATATTTATGCTTTAGATGATAATATTAAGTATAAAGAGATACTTATATATATGAAAAAAGAAGATTATGAGGAAGGATTAAAAGTATGTGAAAATCCTTTATTAAGAAGATCAGAATTAGTACAATACGGTAGAATACTTTTATTATTTAGATTAAAAAGATATGATGAAATTATAAAAATATGTGAACAAAAAGAATTTGAAGATTCAAAAAATATTCAATATCAACATGTAGAAGCATTAGAATCAATTTGTGAGTATGAAAAAGCATTAGAAATATGTACTAAACCAAAATTTAATTGTTTAATGGAATTTGTATCAAAAGAAAAGGCATTAAAAGAAAAGATAACAGAGATATCTAATAAAGAGGCCATCGCGGTTAAAGTAGAGAATATAACACCACTTGTATCTGGATATACATTAGATACAAAAGGTTTATCACAACCAACAGGTAAAAAGAAAGTAGAAAAAGTACATACTCCAAAAGTAAGAACAATATATTCAGTATATGAAGATGATATAATCGCGTTAGGTACATACTATATTAGTTTACTAATAAATATCGAAGATACTGCAAAAATGTTTTATCTAAATGATGTTGAAAAGGTATTAACTGAATTAATTGAATTAGAAAAACAAACTAGTCCAGATAATACTAAAATAGACAAAGATGCATTAAGAAAAGACGCAATAGAAATGTTAGGTCCAATTGATTCAAAATATATAATAAAAGCTAAAAAAAGAGTTATATCTGCAATAGATAATATTAAATATTTAGAAGAACAACCGTTAACAGATCAAGAATCATTAGATAAAGTATTAAAACTTATCAAAGTATATAAGGATTACACTAAAACAAATATTGACAAAACTAAATAAAGTGATAAAATGAATGTATAAATCAATGAAAAAGGACACGATTATTAGATGAATTTTAAAGAGAGTCAGTGGCTGGTGTAAACTGATAAAGAAGTTTAATAATTACTACCTTTGAGTGGCTATTAAAAGTTAGCCCGGCAATGCCGTTATCAAATTAAGTAAATAAAAGGATGGTACCGTCATTATGACTCCTTATAACCATCCTTTTTTTATTTCAAAAAAGGGAGGAAAAAAATATGATAAACATATTAGAAGATGAAAGATTAAAAAAATTAAACCATAGTTGTGCTCACTTAATGGCACAAGCAATTAGACATTTATATCCAGAAGTAAA
>ODAI012321106.1_pt1 | contig 33318 bp, 22 predicted proteins | sample 1539321 | NCBI WGS metagenome assembly ODAI01 (sample SAMN02144231, study PRJEB22623) | gut metagenome | biome: sheep rumen | host: Ovis aries | place: New Zealand
ACCCGTTCGCCTTCCTTATCCTCTTTAAGATTAATTTCCACGAAGTGTGAGAATAGTTTTTGTCCGACATATCGGATGAGATAAGACTTACCTATCTGCCGAGCACCGTTAACAAGCAGTATCTTATTGGGCTGCTCTGAAAGGAAGGTTATCAAGAATGAAGTAAATTTACGTTCAAGCATATACATATCATTTGATACTGCTGCAAAATTACATTAATATACACATATTACCAAGAATAATCCACTTATTCTTATTTTTTTGCACTATTTTTACCCATTTATTCCATTTTTTTAGCACCATTTTTGCCCACTTATTCCGTTTTTGCAACAGATATGTGCGAAGTGTGACTCACATGGTGCACCCTCATTCTAACAGATGAGTTAGTGTTAACGCTGAAATTGTTTACCTTTAAATCAAATTACTTTCGCTCGACAATAAAAGAAATTTTTGATTTTTCTTTGCATTGTCCTCGCTTATTCGTAATTTTACATAAGCTAAGATGCACCTCGGCATAAAAAATAAATACAAATTTATTTTGTTCTGCTCTCGGTTTTCATTACCTTTGCACGCATATTTCAACAAGGATAATATAGCAATGGGTGGTTTTTTTGGCACTATCGCCGTTAAGGAATGCGTAAACGATTTGTTTTACGGTACTGATTATCAATCTCATCTTGGTACAAAGCGAGCAGGTCTCGTAACGTTTGATCCCGAGCAGGGATTCAATCGGTCGATACACTCTCTGGAACGTAACTACTTCCGTTCACGATTTGAAGACGAGCTGGATAACTTTGTAGGCAAGCAAGGTATTGGAGTGATCAGCGATACCGATCCACAACCCATCATCGTGAACTCGCACCTTGGCAGATACGCGGTGGTGACGGTAGCAAAGATAAACAACCAGAAGGAGATTGCCGATGAGCTCTTGGCACAAAGGATGCACTTCAGCGAGCAGAGTGCCAACAAGATAAACCAGACAGAACTGGTAGCGCTACTCATCAATATGGGGTCGTCATTCGTTGAGGGTATAAACCTTGTATACAGAAAGATAAAGGGGTCGTGCTCAATGCTGATACTGACTGAGGACGGCATCATTGCCGCGCGTGACGCCCTGGGACGTACACCGATTGTTATCGGTAAGAAGGATGGGGCATACGCTGCTACGAGCGAGTCGACGGCATTTCCTAATCTTGACTACAATGTGGTACGCGACATTGGTCCTGGCGAGATAGTACGCTTGTGGGCTGACCGTATGGAGGTGTTGCAAAAGCCCTTCAGCCGCTGCCAGATATGCTCGTTCCTGTGGGTATACTACGGATTTCCTGCCAGCAACTATGAGGGAATAAACACCGAGGCTGTGAGAGAGCAGAACGGCAGGATGATGGGTCAGCAAGACCAAGACACCCACGCCGACTGCGTATGCGGAATACCTGACTCGGGAGTAGGTATGGCGCTGGGATATAGCGACGGCAAGGGTGTGCCCTATCAGCGAGCCGTACTGAAATATACACCAACATGGCCTCGCAGCTTCACTCCAGGCAGCCAGCAGCGCAGGGATCTTGTGGCTCGCATGAAGCTGATACCTAACTCTGCCATACTCAGGGACAAGCGAGTGGTGTTCTGTGACGACTCGATAGTGCGCGGCACGCAGCTGAGAGATAACGTCAGGACGTTCTTTGAGAACGGAGCGAAAGAGGTACATGTGCGCATATCGTGTCCTCCGCTGATCTATGGCTGCCCATTCATCGGCTTTACTGCTTCGAAGAGCGACCTCGAGCTGATAACACGTCGCATAATACGCGACTTCGAGAAGGAGGACTCTTCCAGCGCAGAGAACGAATCGAAGGAGACGCTGAAACGATATGCCACCACCGACTCACCAGAATACCAGCGTATGGTGAAGGAGATAGGCAACAGGCTGGGACTGACCTCGGTGAAGTTTGCAAAGCTGGAGTCGCTCATCGAGAGCATCGGACTACCAAAGGAGCGAATTTGTACACACTGCTTCGACGGTTCCAGTTGGGACTTTAATGAAGAATAAATAAAAAAATGAAGAGTGGTTCACTCTTCATTTTTTGTCTTATAAGTAAGTGCGGCACCTATTGCCGTACAGAACTCGGAATACTTTGGTATGATGAAGTGAACACCATATAGCTTCTCCATCATCGGGAAAATGCTCTTACACTGCGGCAACAAGGTCAGATTGCCTATGAGCACAAAGTCGCGAATACCAGAGTTCAGCGACGACAACACCGCTGCCGACCCTACCGTCTGCAACACAAGATAGATTAGTCCCAAGGCTATATCCTCACGCGGAGCATTAGCCTGAGCACTGGCAAAGAGCGACGCTGTAGCATTCATCGGCAGACCAGGAAGCGGCTTGGCGCTGATATCTCCTATCAGGAGATTAACATGCGAGATGTCGCCTTGCATAGCGAGCGACACGACCTGCTTCACATCATCAGTCTTCAGGAGCAAACGCGACAGACCGTTAAGCGTTCCGCCACCAATACCTATACCACCGATATGATGGATGTCGTCGCCGTCGCACATCACCAACGACGTACCGGTTCCCATGCTCACCACAATCATACGGTCGAGCTTCGACTCATAGCGGGCACCGAGACCGTCACACACAAACTCGTCCACATGCTCGGTGGGAAGCCCATACATGGGCTGCTCGATATATGCCGCACCGACACCCGTAAGCATCACCCTGTCGACATCGCCCAGCTGTATACCATTGTCGTGCATATACCTACCGAAAGCACCATAGAGCGAAGATACAGGATCGGTAGCCTTGATGCGCATTGGCGAAATAATCTTTCCGTCTCTCAGTCCGACAATCTTAGTCGTCGAGATTCCCACGTCTATACCTATTACTGTCTTCATGGGGACAAAGGTACGATTAAGTGAGCGGAAAACCAAATAAATTTGGATTTTCCCGAACGAAAGTACCTTCGACGCAAGTCAGAGGTACGATTAAGTGAGGACAATGCAAAAGGAAAATTTATTTTTCTTTTTAGTATGCCTGCTCGTGGACGCCTTTTACGGCTCTGCCACTGGGGTCATTAAGTCCCTGAAATGCCTCATCCCACTCAAGGGCGACTGCTGTAGAACATGCCACGCTTGCCTCGCTGGGTACGCTGCGAGCAGCAGAGTCGCTGGGGAAGTGCTCGGCAAAGATGGTACGATAATAGTATTCTTCTTTATTCTTGGGCGGATTGATGGGGAACCGCTCTGCCGCATGCTCCATCTGCTCATCACTGACCGCCTCAGATGTAATCTGCTTCAGGGTGTCTATCCACGAATAGCCCACTCCGTCAGAGAACTGTTCCTTCTGTCGCCAAGCCACCGCCTCGGGCAGCATGTCACTGAACGCCTCGCGTACTATCTTCTTCTCTATGGTCGTATGGGGACACATCTTAGCCTCGGGATTTGTACGCATAGCAACATCAAGAAATTCCTTGTCGAGAAACGGCACCCTACCCTCTACTCCCCATGCCGACAAGCTCTTATTGGCACGAAGACAGTCATAAAGATGAAGTTTGGACAGCTTGCGCACGGTCTCTTCGTGGAACGCCTTCGCATCGGGAGCCTTATGGAAGTACAGATAGCCCCCGAAGACCTCATCGGCACCCTCGCCAGAAAGGACCATCTTGATGCCCATAGACTTGATGACTCTTGCCAACAAGAACATTGGCGTGGAGGCACGAACGGTAGTGACATCATAGGTCTCGATGAAATAGATGACGTCGCGAATGGCATCCAGACCCTCCTGAATAGTATAGTTGATCTCGTGATGGACTGTGCTTATATGATCGGCAACGAGACGTGCCTTTGCAAGGTCGGGAGCCCCCTTCAGTCCTACGGCAAAAGAATGAAGACGTGGCCAATAGGCTCGGCTCTTACCTTCGTCCTCTATGCGCATCTCGGCATAACGTTCGGCGACGGCTGAGATAACAGAGGAGTCGAGTCCACCAGAGAGCAGCACGCCATAAGGTACGTCAGACATAAGCTGACGTCTGACTGCCGCCTCCAATGCGTCGCGTATAGCCTGAACCGATGCGGGGTTGTCACGAACAGCATCGTAGTCCATCCAGTCACGCTGGTAGTATTTCTTCATTCCTGGCGACACACTCCAGTAGTAATGACCAGGCAAGAAAGGCTCATATACTTCACACTTGCCCTCAAGGGCTTTCAGTTCGGAAGCCACATAGATTGTTCCGTCACTGTCGTAACCGATATATAGCGGTATGACACCTATCGGGTCGCGAGCAATAAGAAATTCATCGCGCTCCTCGTCGTAGAGTACGAAAGCAAATATACCATTGAGTTGCTCAAGCATCTGTGTAAAGGACTGAGAGTTTTGACTTTCGGCAGAGTCACGCCACTGACGATAGAGAGCGAGGATGACCTCACAGTCAGAACCCGTCTGAAAGTCATAGCTCCCAGCAAGTTGTCGACGGATATCCTGATGATTGTATATTTCACCATTGACAGCCAGCACCTGTTTCCTGTCGGGCGAATATAGAGGCTGGCCGCCACTTTCGGGGTCAACTATGCTGAGTCGTTCATGGGCGAGTATTGCCGTACCGCCACAATAGATACCGCTCCAGTCAGGACCACGATGTCTGATTTTCCTACTCATACTGAGAGCCTTCTCACGCAACTCATGCGACTGCTCTCTGACATTTAATATTGCTACAATTCCACACATAGTTTTTTTTGTTTTTAGTTTTTAGTTTCGTAATATTCTATGAACGCCTGATTCACCATCCTCACTCCGCCTGGTGTGGGATAGCTGCCCGTAAAATACCAGTCGCCAGGATGCGCGGGAATGGCATTGTGCAGTCCCTCTACACTCTGGAACACCAGCTCCACAGGTGTTTGCATGTCCGTAGGTCGCAACATCTCTACTATCTTACGGTTGATCTCTTCCACAGAGAATTGTTCGTATATGCGGCGTACGGGATTGCAATTCACTTTACGTCCCCTATGTTGGAGGACTTCCTTAGACGACACTTTGAGAGATTGGCTACACTCACTGTACACATCGTCTATCAGCTGTTGCATGCCACGCTCCTTGATGAGCTGAATGGCAGCCCTGAAAGCACACAGCTCCTGCAGATGGGACATGTCGATGCCGTAATAGTCAGGATAGCGTATCTGAGGCGAACTCGACACCATGACAATCTTTTTGGGATGGAGGCGGTCGAGAATCTTGAAGATGCTCTCCTTGAGGGTGGTGCCACGCACTATAGAGTCGTCGATGATGACGAGATTGTCCTGATATGGTCGCAAACTACCATAGGTGATATCATATACATGGGCGGCGAGGTCATTGCGCTCAGTACCCTCGGTGATGAATGTGCGCAACTTGATATCTTTCCAAATCACCTTCTCAATGCGTGGCGCGTGTCCCAGTCGTCTGATGCCCTCAATCATTCCGTGAAATGCCACCTCTGCGGTATTAGGGATATACGAAAACACCGTGTTCTCAACATCCCCACTAATGGCTTGCATGATTGCAGGTGTGAGTTGCTCGCCCAACTGTTTGCGCTCAGTATATATATCCTTGTCAGAGCCACGACTGAAGTATATGCGCTCGAACGAGCAGCGATAATTGCCCTTCGGAGGAATGATCTCACAGGTATCCACCACCCCACTCCTGTGGACTATAATTGACTGACCAGGCAAGAGTTCACAGACATCATCAGCAGAAAGATCAAAGGTGGTCTGTATCACAGGGCGCTCACTGGCTATCACCACCACCTCATCGTCCTTGTAATAATAGGCAGGACGGATTCCCCACGGATCACGCATGGCAAACATCTCGCCGCTACCTGTGAGTCCACACATCACATAACCTCCATCAAAACGGGGCATCGTAGTACGCAACACATTGACCATCTGCACATTGTCGTCGATATAGCTGGTAATATCCTTTCCAGACAATCCTTGATTACGGGCTTCGGCATAGAGTCGTTCCACTTCACGGTCGAGCCTATGTCCCATCAGTTCGAGTGTGATGTACGAGTCGCCATAGATACGTGGTGACTGCCCCTGATCGACAAGCAGTTGGAACACATCATCAATGTTAGTCATATTAAAGTTACCACACAAGCACAGATTCTTTGCCCTCCAGTTGTTACGGCGTAAGAATGGGTGGACATACGTAAGACCACTCTTTCCTGTAGTAGAATAACGTAGGTGTCCCATGAGCAGCTGACCATTGAAACTGCTCTGGTCGATACCCTTGAACACCTCCGTGATAGCATCTTTTCCCTCTGCGCGCTCACGGAACATGTATTCCTCACCTACAGGAGAATCCATATCCACACATGCCACACCAGCACCCTCCTGTCCGCGATTGTGCTGTTTCTCCATCATCAGATACAACTTGTTCAGTCCGTATCGCTTGCTGCCATATTTCTGACGATAATAGCTCAGCGGCTTCAACAGTCTTATCAGCGCTATGCCACACTCATGCTTCAGCTGTTCCATATTATATACATGCCTTAATGAAACTCATAAACAACGGGTGAGGATGGAGCACCGTAGAAGAATACTCGGGATGGAACTGCGTACCGATATACCAGCGTAGGGTTGGCACCTCAACAATCTCTACAAGGTTGGTTGTGGGATTGACGCCGACACACCGCATGCCGTGCTCCTCAAACTCCTGACGATAGTCATTATTGAACTCATATCGATGTCGGTGGCGCTCGCTGATGAGATCTTGTTCACCATACGCCTTCCATGTACGACTGCCCGATACGAGGCGACATTCGTATGCTCCCAGCCGCATCGTACCACCCATACGAGTGATGTTTTTTTGTTCCGCCATAAGGTCTATGACACATGTGGGATGTAGGTTGAGATGTGTAGCTTGTGAAGTATCAACAAACTCACTGCTCGTAGCACCCTCATATTCCAAAACATTGCGAGCAAACTCTATCACCATCATCTGCATACCAAGACAGATACCAAAAGTAGGAATATCGTGTGTACGAGTATATTCTGCCGCAACAATCTTACCCTCTATACCTCGCAAACCGAATCCTGGACAGATCACCACACCAGCCATACCCCCAAGCTGCCGAGCAACATTCTCCCGTGTGAGTTGTTCACTATTGATAAAGTGCGTTCTTACCTTCCTGTTGTTATATGTGCCTGCATGAGCAAGGCTCTCCAGTATACTCTTGTATGCATCCTGCAAGTCGTATTTGCCCACGAGAGCGATGTCGACCACCTCTGTAGCACTATTACGCAATTCCAGAAATTTGCGCCACGGCCCGAGTTCTGGTGTCGGACCTGGTTCTATGCCCATCTTTCGCAGGCAGACGCTGTCGAGTCCCTGTCGTTGCATATTGACAGGAACCTCATAGATGCTGGGCAAATCCTGGCTCTGAATGACAGCATCGACATCGACATTACAGAAGTGCGCAACCTTCTTGCGTAGCTCTTCGCTGAGATCATGCTCGGTACGCAGCACCAGTACGTCGGGCTGAATACCCAACCCCTGCAACTGCTTCACACTCGTTTGTGTGGGCTTCGTCTTCAGTTCGCCTGCGGCAGCCAGATAGGGCACATAGGTAAGATGGACATTTATGGCATTTCGCCCTAATTCCCATCGTAACTGGCGTATAGCCTCAAGAAACGGTTGGCTTTCTATGTCGCCGATGGTACCACCAATCTCCGTAATCACGAAGTCAAGATGTTGATGTGAGGCGTTGGTCTCGTTGAGTCTTATCCTGCGTTTTATCTCGTCAGTGATATGCGGTACCACCTGGATAGTCTTACCGAGATAGTCGCCACGTCGCTCACGCTCTATCACGCTCAGATAGATACGGCCTGTGGTAACGCTATTATGGCGTGTGGTCTGTATACCAGTAAATCGCTCATAGTGGCCGAGGTCGAGATCGGTCTCCATACCGTCGTTTGTAACGTAACACTCGCCGTGCTCGTAGGGGTTGAGTGTGCCTGGGTCGATATTGATGTAAGGATCAAACTTCTGGATGGTGATGTTGTACCCCCTTGCCTGTAGCAGTTTGCCGAGTGATGCCGAGATGATGCCCTTGCCCAGAGATGACGCCCCCCCGCCAGTAATAAAGATATACTTTGTTTCCATATAATGAATTGTTTGAAGTTTTCTGCAATTGTCCTTTCTTGATGAGAGTAGGGAGAAAAGGCTTTCGTCTTCTCTCCCTATATCTTATCAAGGTTGTAATGTGAAGCCGACCACCAGATATGCCTTCTGCGAACGGGGATTGGCCACTATCTGTCCGTATATGGGGATAGCAAACGTATCGGTGACACGTATGCTCTTAGTGGCTTTGAGTGATAGGTTGGTCACCGCAAAACCATTAGTATTGTAAAAAGAAGTAGCATACGGCACAGCTCCGACGGCTGCCGTCCAGTCGCACGTAGCCAACCTGAAAGGAGCGGTCACCTCCATATACGAGCTATAGGCTCTGTGCCCATGCTTGTTGACACCATCATTGCCAGCAAAGTTAGTAAACCATTGCACACTAAGGAGTCCGAAGTCGTATCCTATATTTGCCTCGAAGACATGATTGGTCTCATGTGCTCCATACTTGAAGTAACGGTTGTCGGGATCAAGACCTGCATCAAACCAATAGTCGGTGACTCCGACATTCAGTCTACCAATGGTATATGCCACAGTAAGGTCGAACTCCTTTGTATCTTTCGGTTCGGACAATCCCACCGAGCCCCATGCCGTCAGGCTAAATCCCTTGTAGCCCACACCCAACGTTGGCTGTAGCGACACGTTGCCAAGATCCTGACCTCTCCAGATATACTGACTTACCACATCTGCGGCAATCGTCGTTTCTACATCCTTAACAAACGCAGGCAAAGCCTCTTCGTGTGGTTTCTCCTGACCCATTATAGGCATAGCCATAAATGGCAATACCAATAAGACAATCCTTCTATTTATCTTTTCCATATTCAAACGCTATTCTAAAAACCAAAAACTAAAAACTAAAAACTAAAAACCAAAAACTAATTATAGCACGTCTCCCCATGCTCGTAGATATCAAGTCCTTCTTCCTCGATGCGTGCATCAACACGTAATCCATGCAGTTTCTTGATAGAGTAGAACAAGATGACACCACAGACAGCAGCCCACAGATCGATGACAAAAATGCCAAAACACTCTGCCCCGAAGAAACCCCATCCGTGACCATAGAAAGCACCATTGCTGGTAGACAGCAGTCCCGTCATCAGCGTACCCAGTATGCCACACACTCCATGAACACTACTTGCACCAACAGGGTCATCAATGTGAAGACGGTGATCGATGAACTCTATGGCAAAGACAAGGACTGATCCACACACTAGACCGATGACGACAGCACCCATTGGCGACACAAGATCGCAACCTGCGGTAATACCTACCAGTCCAGCCAGAACACCGTTGAGTGTTAGTGAGAGCGACGGCTTACCATATTTTATATATGTGATGAACATAGTAGCCACTCCACCAGCTACAGCCGCAAGATTGGTAGTCAGGAACACATGAGAGATAGCAATACGATTTACCTCACCACTGGCTGCCAACTGGCTACCAGGATTGAACCCAAACCATCCGAGCCATAGAATGAAGACACCAAGCGAAGCCAGCGCAAGATTATGACCAGGGATAGCACGACTCCTTCCGTCCTTGGCATATTTGCCCAGGCGAGGACCGAGAGCCATCGCACCGACAAACGCCAATACGCCTCCGACACTATGGACTATCGCCGAACCTGCGAAATCATGGAACACATCACCAAACGTGGTCATCATAAATCCATCGGCAGCATCATTACATAGCCATCCTCCACCCCATGTCCAATGACCTTCAACGGGATAGATGACGAGCGAGATCACAGCACTATAAATCAGATACATCGAGAACTTGGTACGTTCGGCCATAGCTCCACTGACAATAGTAGCAGCTGTAGCACAGAATACTGTCTCAAAAATCAAGAAACCCTCGACGGGTAGGTCGCTCTTATAGAAAGACAAGTCACCCCAGTTGGGCGCTCCCACGAAACCAGAGCCATCAGAGCCGAACATAAATCCAAACCCGATGAAGAAGAACAACAGTGAACCAATCATAAAGTCCACAAAATTCTTCATCAGAATATTCACAGTATTCTTCTGGCGGGTGAATCCCGCCTCACACAAAGCAAAACCAGGCTGCATCCAAAATACTAACATTGCAGCCAACAACATCCATACAGTATCGAGTGATAAGTTATCCATAATAATATTTTCCTTCTATATAAAACATACAATCACATTATTTACTTCTTGTCTCTCAGGACGGTATCACCATCCTCACCAGTTCGGATAGACCACGTATCTATCACATCGCTAACAAAAATACGACCGTCGCCTATCTCGCCTGTGTGAGCTACATTAAGTATCACATTCACCGTTTGTTCCACCAGAGGATCACGGCAAATAATAGTCAGAGCTACACGCTCGATGACATCCGTGGAATACTGGACACCACGATATATCCTCTCCTGACGACTCTGTCCGATACCATGAACATTATGATATTCAAACCAGTCAATGTCCGACTGCAACAAAGCCTCCTTGACTTCCTCAAACTTTGTCTTACGAATGATTGCTTCAATTCTTTTCATACCTTTTACCTATTTTATATTATAACACTATGAAAGCTTTCAACTGCAAAGGTAAATACATTTGTAAGCATTTTTATCATTATTCATTCTATTTGATTTTTAAAAACTACACCAACTTACATTTTGCTTTGTTTGCGTACACAACACGTTGCTATTTTCTTTCATTTTGTCATAAATTTACGTATATTCGTTTCATTCTGCTATTTTAATTAAATTTTAAGATAATAAAAGTAAGTATTTTCTTGTTTATTCAAACATTCTGATTTAACTTTGCACCCAGCTTAAGCATATAAGTAAACAAAAAGAAGGATAATATGACAAATTGTAAACTTCAGAACAAGGAAAAAGGACTTTACCATAACAGCTATGAGCATGACGCTTGTGGAGTAGGTATGATTGTGAATATTCACGGCAACAAGAGTCATGAGCTGGTAGACAATGCTCTACAGGTATTGGAGAACATGCGCCATCGTGGTGCCGAGGTTGGCAAGAATGGCGACGGTGCAGGTATCATGCTGCAAATTCCCCATGAGTTTATTTTGTTACAAGGCATCCCTGTTCCAGAGAAGGGCAAGTATGGTACAGGACTTGTATTCCTGCCTAAACAAGAAGACGAACAGCAGGACATCCTACGTATCATGATTGAGGAGATTGAGCGTGAGGGACTACAGCTTATGCATCTTAGGACAGTACCCACTCGGCCCGAGTGTCTGGGCGCGACTGCGCTCAGCACAGAGCCAGCCATAAAGCAGGTCTTCATAACAGGAGTGAGCGACGACAAGGTAGATGCTCTTCCCCGCACACTATATATGATAAGGAAACGAATAGAGAAACGCATCAATCATAAGGATTTCTACATCTGTTCGCTGAGCAATACCAATATTGTATATAAGGGTATGTTATCGTCCATGCAGGTACGCGAGTATTATCCTGACTTGACAAATCCATACTTCACCAGTGGACTTGCGCTTGTACACTCTCGATTCAGCACCAACACATTCCCTACGTGGTCACTGGCTCAACCCTTCAGGCTGTTAGCTCATAATGGAGAGATCAACACCATCAGGGGCAACCGTAACTGGATGAAGGCAAGGGAGTCGGTACTGATACCAGACAACCCGAGCATAAGTCCTATTATCCAACCCGACATGTCTGACTCGGCTTCGCTCGACAACGTACTGGAGTTTTTCGTAATGTCTGGCTTGAGTCTTCCTCATGCTATGGCAGTATTGGTACCAGAGTCGTTCAACGACAAGAACCCTATCAGCGACGACCTGAAGGCATTCTACGAATATCACTCTATACTGATGGAACCTTGGGACGGTCCTGCGGCTCTGCTCTTCAGCGACGGCAGATTTGCCGGAGGTATGCTCGACCGTAACGGATTGCGGCCAGCACGCTATACCATCACTAAGAAAGACACGATGATTGTAGCCAGTGAGGTTGGCGTGATGGATATTGACCCTACGAACATAGCTGAGAAAGGACGCCTGCAACCAGGAAAGATACTGCTTGTGGATACCCAGGAGGGCAAGATATACTATGACGGAGAGATAAAGCAGCAACTTGCCAGCGAACATCCATACGGCACATGGCTGAGTACTAACCGAATACAACTGGAGAACCTCAGAAGCGGTCGGCATGTAGACAATAGCGTCAGCAATCTCAGACAGAAAGAGGACATCTTCGGTTATGGTGCTGAGGATATATACGCCACCATCATCCCTATGGCTATCAACGGCCAGGAGCCCACGGCGTCAATGGGCAACGACACCCCGCTCGCCGTATTGTCCGAAAAGCCACAACTATTCTTCAATTATTTCCGTCAACAGTTTGCTCAGGTAACCAATCCAGCCATCGACTCCATACGTGAGGAATTGGTGATGAGTCTTACGGAATATATCGGGCGGGTAGGAACGGGCATTCTCAGTCCTGACGAAACCAACTGCAAGATGGTGCGTCTGCCCCACCCTGTCCTCACCAACACCCAACTGGACATACTATGCAACATACGATACAAGGGGTTTAATACCATCAAACTACCTATGACCTTCAGTTTGCACGACTCAGGACAGCCTGAGCCATCGGCTGCAGGCGAGGCTCTGAAAGAAGCTCTTGACCGTTTGTGCAAGGATGCTGAGAAGGCGGTAGACGACGGCTACAACTACATCATACTGACAGACAAGGTAGATGCTCCGCTGGGTGGTGACGAGAAGGTTGTCGGCGGATTTATCCCGTCGCTGCTTGCCGTCTCTGCTGTCCACCATTATCTTATATCTGTCGGCAAACGAGTGCAGACGGCGCTCATCGTTGAGTCTGGCGAGATTCGTGAGACCATGCACGCAGCTTTGTTGCTCGGCTATGGCGCTTCGGCTTTATGTCCATATATGACGTTTGCCATTCTTGACGAGCTGGTAAGGCTTCATAAGATACAAGAAGACTACAACACTGCTGAGAAAAACTATATTAAGGCGGTAAGGAAGGGGCTCTTCAAGATTATGGCAAAGATGGGCATCTCTACCATCAGGTCATATCGCGGCGCAAAAATCTTTGAGAGCATTGGACTCAGCGAGACTATACTGAAGACATATTTTGGTACTGACATCAGCAGCATAGGCGGCATTGGACTGGAGAAGATAGCCCAAGATGCCATCTCTCGTAACACCATACACCCTACACAAGAAGAAAAGCCCCTGCCCAATCATGGCCAGTTCCATTGGCGCCGAGACGGAGTTAGACATGCCTGGAACCCCGACACCATAGCCACTCTCCAGCAGGCAACACGTACAGGTGACTATGCCAAATTCAAGGAATATAGCCGGCTGGTAGACCAGAAAGAGTCGCCCATATTCATCCGCGACCTCATGGAGTGGAAGAAGAATCCGATACCTCTCGACGAGGTAGAACCTGTAGAAAGTATCGTCAGACGATTTGTTGCGGGTGCTATGTCGTTTGGTGCTCTGAGCAAAGAGGCTCACGAGACTATCTGTCTTGCCATGAACAAGCTGGGAGCACGCAGCAACACTGGTGAGGGCGGTGAGGACTCGGAGCGTTTCTATTCTGAACGTGACGGCATCAGCCTCAGCTCGAAGACCAAACAGGTGGCAAGCGGACGATTTGGTGTCACTACCGAGTATCTTGTCAATGCCGAAGAGATACAGATAAAGGTGGCTCAAGGAGCCAAACCTGGCGAGGGAGGCCAGTTGCCAGGATTCAAGGTTAACGAGGTGATTGCGAAAACTCGCCATAGCATACCTGGCATCAGTCTCATCTCTCCCCCACCTCATCATGACATCTACAGTATTGAGGATCTTGCCCAACTGATTTTCGACCTGAAGAATGTCAATCCGAGGGCTACGGTCAGCGTCAAGCTCGTAGCCGAGAGCGGCGTGGGCACCATAGCCGCTGGTGTGGCAAAGGCTAAGGCCGACCTGATTGTCATCTCTGGAGCTGAGGGCGGCACGGGCGCATCGCCTGCCAGCAGCATGCGCTTTGCGGGCATCTCGCCAGAGATTGGTCTGAGCGAGACCCAGCAGACGCTTGTACGTAACGGGCTCCGTTCTGGAGTGAGACTACAGGTTGACGGACAGATGAAGACGGGACGGGACGTCATCCTGATGGCTCTGCTCGGTGCTGAGGAGTTTGGGTTTGGCACGTCCGTGCTGATAGTACTGGGGTGTATGATGATGCGCAAGTGTAGTCTGAACACTTGTCCTATGGGTGTGGCTACGCAAAATCCTGACTTGCGCAAACACTTTATGGGAAGCTATAAGTACCTTGTCAACTACTTCACATTTATTGCTCAGGAGGTGCGTGAATATTTGGCAGAGATGGGGTTCCGATCGCTCAATGACATTATCGGACACACTGAGCTTGTCAACACTTCCTCGTCGGTACTCGACTTCTCTCGTCTGCTACACAAGGAGGAGGGCGACCTGCACTTCACTGGCGACGTCTGCAAGCCCACTACGCCTCTTGGCATGCAGGCGGGTTCGGTGCTTGACGAGCAGATCGTCGAGGCTTGCAGCCAGGTGATTGACGGCACTGGCGAGATACGTCTGGACTACGTGGTGAAGAACACCAATCGTGCGGTGGGGGCTATGCTGTCGGGACTGATTGTCAAGAAACACGGACTGCAGGGATTGCCTGACAACACCATCAACGTGAGGTTCAAGGGTTCAGCAGGACAGTCGTTTGGCGCTTTCCTCGCACATGGTGTATCGTTCAGGCTCGAGGGCGAGACTAACGACTATTTTGCCAAAGGACTCTCTGGCGGAAGCATCTCCATACTGCCACCGTCACAGGTCGACTTCGTTGCTGAGGACAACATTATCGCTGGCAATACCGGACTTTACGGAGCTACCAGCGGAGAGATCTATATCAACGGAAGGGTGGGCGAACGGTTTGCCGTACGCAACTCGGGAGCCATTGCCGTGGTAGAGGGTGCGGGCGACCATTGCTGTGAGTATATGACTGGGGGCAGAGTGGTAGTGCTCGGTGATACTGGTCGCAACTTTGCGGCAGGAATGTCGGGGGGGGGGGCATACGTATGGGACAAGAGCCGACATGCCTCCTCGAAAGGCAACGGTCGTGGGTTTGACTACTTCTGCAATATGGATATGGTAGAGATCAATCTCGTGGAAGACGGTGTGAGCCGTAAGGAGCTCTTCGAACTAATACAGCAACACTACCTGCATACGGGATCAAAACTCGCACAAAGGATGCTGAGTGACTGGAACAGATATGTGGAAGACTTTGTACAAATCATACCTATAGAGTACAAACGGGTGCTGCAGGAGGAACAGATGAGAAAACTACAACAGAAGATTGCAGATATGCAGAGGGACTATTAAAATACAAAAATACAATAATGTAAAAATAGATATGGGAGATTCTAAAGCTTTTCTTACTATACACCGTCAGGAAGCTGGCTACCGTCCTGTTCATGACAGAATACACGATTTTGGAGAGGTGGAACAGACTCTGAGCACACGCGAGCGCAAGCTCCAGGCGAGTCGATGCATGGATTGTGGCGTACCCTTCTGCCACTGGGCTTGTCCGCTGGGCAACAAACCACCCGAGTGGAACGACGCTCTGTACAAAGGCGATTGGGAACTGGCATACCATCTGCTGAGCGATACCAACCCGTTCCCTGAGTTTACTGGTCGCGTCTGTCCTGCCCTATGCGAGAAGGCATGCATTCTCAATCTCGTCGAGCATGAACCCACCACCAACCGTGAGGACGAAGCGGCTATCACCGAGGCTGCCTTTCGTGAAGGATATATTATGCCACACATACCTCAGCGCAACGGCCACAGGGTGGCTGTGATAGGCGCAGGACCAGCAGGACTGGCTGTCGCTAACGAGCTGAACCAGATGGGCTACATGGTCACGGTGTTTGAGAAGGCAGAGTCGGCAGGAGGGCTGCTGCGCTACGGCATACCTAACTTCAAGCTGAACAAGGCCGTCATCGACCGTCGACTACGACTGTTAGAGGCTGAGGGTATCGAGTTCAGATATAATGAGGCTATCTCTCTCAGCCCTCATCTCACTCCTCTGACCTCTAGATTCGATGCCATCGTCATCGCCACAGGTACTCCTACCGCCCGCGACCTCAACATTCCGGGCAGAGAACTCAAGGGTGTCCACCTGGCTTTAGAGATGCTTGCCCAACAAAACAGGGTGCTGGCTGGTATGGAGTTTTCTAAGGACGAACGCGTCACCGCCAAAGGCAAAGACGTACTGGTCATCGGTGGCGGCGACACTGGGTCGGACTGCATCGGAACGGCTCACAGACAGGGATGTAAGAGTGTGACACAGATCGAAATTATGCCACGACCCTTAGAAGGACCTACTGACCCTCAGAACCCGTGGCCCAACTATCCTCGCACACTGAAGACGACATCCAGCCACGAAGAGGGATGTACAAGACGATGGAACATCAACACACTGGAGTTTATCGGGAAAGACGGCAAGCTGACAGGTGTAAAAGTACAAGAGATAGAATGGAAAGAGAATCCTGAAGGCGGCAGACCGATAATGGTGCCCAAGGGCAAGCCTGAGATCATCAAGGCCGAACTGGTACTGCTGGCAATGGGATTTCTCAAGCCTGAGCATCCTCAGTATCCTGAGAACGTATTCGTATGTGGCGATGCAGCCAATGGTGCGAGTCTTGTCGTAAGAGCTATGGCAAGCGGCAAGCAGACGGCTAAGAAGATAGATGAATATGTTAAATGTAAAAATACAAAAAACTAAAAACAAAGAACTAAATGATACGATTCACAAAGATGCACGGAGCAGGCAACGACTACATCTACGTCAACACGATGCTCTACGACATACCTCGTCCCGAGATTGCAGCTATTGCATGGAGCGACCGTCACAAGGGCATCGGCTCAGACGGACTGGTGCTGATAGGTGCTGCGACGACAGCTGACGCCGATTTCTCCATGCGCATCTTCAACGCTGACGGCAGCGAGGCGATGATGTGCGGCAACGCCTCGAGATGTATCGGCAAATATCTCTACGAACGCGGATTGACACAGAAGACCACCATCCACCTGCAAACCCTATCAAGCATCAAGACCCTGTTGCTAAACACGACTGAGGACAAGGTGGAGAGTGTCACCGTAGACATGCTCGAACCCGTATTGGAGAACATGGAACAGTATGTGCCAAGCCTAAACACCCAAGACTCCAGCCTCCCAGAAGGTGTGTTCGTATCTATGGGCAATCCGCATTTTGTCATCTTCACCGACGATATAGACCAGGTAGGCTCTCTTGGACGACATCTGGAACACCATCCTGCCTTTCCCCAACGATGTAATATCGAACTGGCACGTATAGAGCCCGATGGGAGCATACGCACCCGTGTTTGGGAGCGAGGCAGCGGCATAACGATGGCTTGCGGCACAGGAGCATGTGCTACGGCTGTAGCCGCCGCCGTCACAGGTAGGTCAAGCCGACAGTCTGCAATAGTCATGGACGGGGGCACACTCGGTATTGAGTGGAACGCAGCCGACAATCACGTCTATATGACTGGTCCTGCCGAATTTGTCTTTGATGGAGAAATATCTGATGAGTTATAAGGAGATGAGTACTCAATTACTTACTCCTCAACTACATAAAAAAATAAAAGAATCATGGCTTTAGTAAATACACATTTCTTAAATCTACAGGCAAACTATCTTTTTGCCGATATAGCAAAAAAAGTAAATGCCTTCCGGGTGACCCACCCGAAAGTCGACGTGATAAGTCTCGGCATTGGCGACGTGACCCAACCCTTGTGTTCTGCAATCATAGACGCTATGCACCGAGCTGTTGACGAGATGGCTACTGTCGAGGGTTTTCACGGCTATGGACCCGAACAAGGCTACGACTTTCTGCGCGAGGCTATAGTCAAGAACGACTTCCTGCCCAGGGGCATACACCTGAGCAAGGACGAGATCTTCATCAACGACGGTGCCAAGTCTGACACAGGCAACTTCCAGGAGATTCTCCACTGGGACAACTTCATCGGCGTCACCGACCCCATATATCCTGTATATATCGACTCTAACGTGATGATTGGCAGGTGTGGCACCTACGAGGACGGACGTTGGAGCAATGTGGTGTATATGCCGTGTACTGCCGAAAACGGATTCACGCCGGAGGTTCCTAAGGACAAGCATATCGATGTGATATATCTATGCTATCCCAACAACCCTACGGGTACGGTCGTCAGCAAACAAGAGTTGCGCAAGTGGGTGAACTACGCCATCAAGCATGACTCGCTGATATTCTACGACGCCGCCTACCAAGCCTACATACAAGACCCCGACATTCCGCATAGCATATACGAGATTAGGGGAGCCAGAAAGTGTGCCGTAGAGTTCCGATCCTACTCTAAGACGGCTGGCTTCACGGGCATCAGGTGCGGCTACACCGTAGTACCCAAGGATCTCACCGTAGCCAATTTCGAGGGTGAGCGTATCTCCGTCCACCAACTATGGTTGCGACGTCAGTGTACCAAGTTCAATGGTGCAAGCTATATCTCGCAGAGAGCTGCCGAGGCCATCTATACACCACAGGGCAAGGAACAGGTGGCAAAGACCATTGACTACTATATGCAGAACGCCAGAAGGATGCTTCTGACCCTGCGCTCGCTCGGATATGAGTGCTATGGAGGAGAGAACGCACCATACGTCTGGATGCGTACACCAAAGAATACATCATCGTGGCAGTTCTTCGAGCAGTTGCTCTATGGAGCAGGCGTAGTGTGTACGCCTGGAGTGGGCTTCGGTCCCAGCGGTGAGGGCTACGTGCGCTTCACGGCATTCGCCACTCACGAAAACACAGACAAGGCACTCCAACGCATAGAGCAATGGAGCAAGTAAAAGAGAACGAAAGATAAATAACATAATAAACAAAACTTTTATGGAGACTTTAAGACTACAAGTTGTGGGAGAGGCTTTCAAGAAAAAGCCACTCCACGTACAGGCACCAAGTGAGAGACCTACTGAATACTTCGGAAGAAAAGTGTTCAACCGTGAGAAAATGTATAAATATCTGTCTAAGGATATCTACGAGAAGATGATAGACGTCATCGACAACGGCACACGACTCGAGAGAGACATTGCTGACGGTGTGGCGGCTGGTATGAAACAATGGGCGATAGAGAACGGCGTGACCCACTATACCCACTGGTTCCAGCCTCTGACAGAAGGTACTGCTGAAAAGCACGACTCCTTTATCGAGCACGATGGAAAAGGCGGTATGGTAGAGGATTTCTCGGGCAAGCTACTGGTACAGCAGGAGCCTGATGCCAGCTCGTTCCCCTCGGGAGGCATCCGCAGCACCTTCGAGGCTCGCGGCTATTCTGCGTGGGACCCCACCTCGCCTGTCTTCATCATCGACGACACACTCTGTATCCCCACAGTCTTCGTGTCGTATAGTGGTGAGGCTCTCGACTACAAGGCTCCCCTGCTCAGGGCGTTGCATGCGGTCAATGTAGCCGCTACCAACGTGTGCCACTATTTCGACCCTGCGGTCAAGAAGGTCACGTCCAATCTGGGATGGGAGCAGGAGTACTTCCTTGTAGATGAGGGTTTGTATGCCGCACGTCCTGACCTATTGCTCACAGGACGCACCCTGATGGGTCACGACTCTGCCAAGAACCAGCAGATGGACGATCACTACTTCGGCAGCATACCCGAGCGTGTAGCTGCTTTTATGAAGGAACTGGAGATTGTAGCTCTGGAGCTGGGCATACCCTGTAAGACACGTCACAACGAGGTGGCACCCAACCAGTTTGAGCTGGCGCCAATCTTCGAGGAGACAAATCTCGCCGTAGACCACAACATGCTGCTGATGTCGGTGATGAAACGTGTGGCTCGCAAGCACGGCTTCCGCGTATTGCTCCACGAGAAACCATTTGCTGGCATCAACGGCTCGGGCAAGCACAACAACTGGAGCCTATCTACCGACAACGGCATACTTCTGCACGCACCAGGCAAGAACGCTGAACAGAACCTGCGGTTCGCCGTTTTCATCGTCGAGACACTGATGGGTGTCTATCGTCACAACGGACTCCTCAAGGCAAGCATCATGTCGGCTACCAACGCCCACCGACTCGGAGCTAACGAGGCTCCGCCAGCCATCATCTCCTCCTTCCTCGGCAAGCAGGTGAGCGAACTGCTCGACCATATAGAGAAGGCCGACAAGAACGACATCCTGTCGATGCAGGGCAAGCAGGGATTCAAGATGGACATCCCGGAGATACCCGAACTACTCATCGACAACACCGACCGCAACCGCACCAGTCCGTTTGCCTTCACCGGCAACCGCTTCGAGTTCCGTGCCGTAGGCTCTGAGGCCAACTGCGCCTCAGCGATGATAGCACTCAACTCTGCCGTAGCAGAGGCACTGGCTGACTTCAAGACGAGAGTCGACAAGCGCATACCACTCTTCAAGAAGGAGCTAGCCGGCACAGGTCACAATGCCACATATCACGCCATCATTGACGTACTGCGCGAAGACATCAAGAAATGCAAGCCCATACGTTTCGACGGCAACGGATACAGCGACGAGTGGGTGGCGGAGGCTGCACGCCGAGGACTGGATGTAGAGAAGTCATGTCCAAGAATCTTCGAGCGCTATCTCGACCCTGAGAGCATCCAGATGTTTGAGAGCCTCGGAGTCATGACCCGCAAAGAACTCGAGGCACGCAACGAGGTGAAGTGGGAGACATACACCAAGAAGATACAGATCGAGGCACGTGTGCTTGGCGACCTCTCCATGAACCACATCATCCCCGTCGCCACACGCTATCAGTCCCAACTGCTGCAAAACGTACAGAGCATGCTCGCACTTTTCGACAAGCAGAAGGCCCAGCAGCTCTCAGCCCGTAACATCAAGCTCATCGAGGAGATAGCCATGCGCACGTCAGCCATCGAGAGCAAAGTGGAGGAGCTTGTCAACGCCCGCAAACTCGCCAACAAGATTGACGACGAGCATGCCAAGGCCATAGCCTATCACGACGAGGTGGAACCCAAGCTCGACGACATCCGTTATGAGATAGACAAGCTGGAACTCATCGTCGACGACAGCTGCTGGCCGCTGCCTAAATACCGTGAACTTCTGTTCATCAGATAGCACCCCTATTCAGACAACTATATTCCTTTTTTGGTTGTTTGAAGTTTGCAAGGGAGCCTGACGCTGTGACAGCATCAGGCTCCTGCTCTTTCATCGATCGCAAGCCTCCACCCCCTCCAAGGACAGGGTCTCTCAGACCTTGAGTGCCACCCTTTTATATGAGGTTTTTGCAAAAATGAATAAGCTCAGATAGTTAGAATTTGTCCATAAATTACAACATCACCTTTTCTATTCTTAGGTTTAAACCTAAATCACGATTTATTTTACGGATTTGTTCATATTTAGTATCTGTGGAAGAATATGTACAGGCATACAGTCCTGGAGCAACCTCTTTTTGACCTATCCTATATCGCTCATTGGCATTTAGTTCCGGCGACACAAGATTGTCTCCCATAATATAGATACCTAACTTACGTACTCTTTCAGGGCCAGCATATTTAATAACATCCACTAATGTTTCCCATACCATTTTATTACATGATACATGATTATCTGGAAAGACTACACGCAAGATATATTTCTTTTGTCTCTTATTGTTAATAGTTGTATCATGAATCGTTTCAAATCGAGTCAATCTTTCAAGCAAATTTATACATAATCCCTCTTCCTTGCTGTAGCTAATCTCCATCTTGAATGGTCTTCTCAAATCCTCTACAAGTGGTTCCATCTCATTCTGTATCAAAGGAATCACCTCTTCACGAAGATACTCTTTTTCTAAATCATTAACCGCCTTTAGTTGATCAGCACTTACGGGCAGTCCAAGAGTCTTCAACAATTCTATCGCTTCGTATGCTTTATTAATTTTATCCATATTCCCTATTTGCTATTGTTCAGCAGATTATATCAGATGTGTTACTTTTATTTTCTGCCAATGCTTACCTATACCCAGCGACATGTTGTCTGGGTCTTTGGTTATCAGCTCGCCTTTCTCCAAACCAGCAATAGCTTGTTTGAGGTCTATCAACGCATTACCAGAAACGGCAAAGAGGTCTCTCAGTACATTATCGTTTTGTTGTTGCTGTTTCATGATAAGCGGATACTGGGCATTAGCATAGAAATCAAAATATTTACTCTTAAAACTTTCCATATTTTGTGTTGCCAAGATGATGCTCATCCCCTTATTACGCCCAACGGCTATCAAGTTCTGCAAGGGTTTGTTTTCAAAGCCCAACATATAATGCGCCTCGTCTATGATAGTGAAATGTCTCAACTCTACACGTTCATCATTCATGGCTTGCTTGGGAAGTTTCTCATAAATGTTATTCAACTTGGATATAACAAAATACACAATAGCTTTTGCCATAATTCCGTCTTTCTCAAAACTACCTAGATTAATGATATAGCAGTCTTTAATTAAATCAATTTTGTCTTCATCAGCAAAGATATGGTTTCTTACCAACTGACTCAAAGACGAAATGATGCTGTCTGTATCATCTTGCTTTTTTTGTGGTAACAAAGCAATGTAGTTACTCAGGACTTCTTCGAACGTTATTGATTTAAACCCCTTTGCCTTATATGCGTTAATGATAGCCTCACTCAGGCGGTTATCCATGTTCGCGCTAATCTTAGTAGGTGAAATGGAAGATAGAGCTGACGACAATGATGTTGCATAAAGATTTACTTCGTTGATTGGACGACCTGTAAAGTCTTTGAATGGAGTAAATGGCAAGGGACTTACTATGGGATCTAGTATTGCGGTTCTATCCGTATCAAACTTTTGCAACCACGATTCGTTAGCAGGATCCGAGAACTCTCCCTTGTAGTCGAATAACAAGAAGTTGACGGGATAGTGTGTGTCCGATGATGCACTTCTAATCTGATTGATTAGTACTGACAGTAAATTTGATTTACCCGACCCCGTCGTTCCAGCTACTAATACCTGCGTATTAGCAATATTCCTACTGTTCATGTCAAGGTATGCCTCCATACCGTTCTCATATTGTCCGATATGCAGATCAAGTTCTGGAATAGCATTCAACGAACGTCCACCTCTCAAAGGCATATAGGTAAGCCACTCGTCAAGGGCATCTTCTTTCATCAACAAGTCATGACCGCGAAGAATCTCCCTTCCCATCACCTTGCTCACCACTCGAGAGTTCGACCAATCTGCATCTACATCGTGGTATCTCAATTTTAATAAAGTTTCAAACATGGAACCAATGTCCGACTTAGTAAAAAACGTTGTAGCATAAGGTGTATTCGACACGACCAAATTATACCGGTCTAAGTCATCTATGCGACGGGGCGACTTGTCACTTAGTCCTGCTAACAAACAAATACGCAATACAACGCTATTGTTTAATACTACAGGGCGCACGTTTTCGGTGTATTCCTCAAGATTGATACGTTGCTCTATTCGTGTTTTCAAATCGTATATACGGTCGTGCATCCCTTGCACCGCCGTAACACCTTTCATGGTTAATTGATTGATATTGTTCATTGCGTTAAACCTCCCTTGTTTTCAGCCCGAAGTAATCTTCTGAAATAGTTGTACATTGGTTTTCCTTGTCACGATGCAAAGTGTATGTTTTTGCCACATACGCCTGTATCTTTGCAAAGTCATTCTCGGTAGTAATCTCAGTATCCGTACTCAGCAAAATGGTCTGGTGCGCCAAGTCTGGGAAATATCTTTCCAATATCACTTCACGACTCTCTTTGTCAAGTACACCCATCACCGTATCGATCATTACAGGAGGCTCATAGTCACCAAGTGTATAAAGCACTTTCAGCAACACCTGCATCACTGTCTGTTTAGCCCCAGCATTCAGCTGGTTCAAATAGATTTCGTTACCATCTTTGTGATAAATCTTGAAGGAGATTTCGTCACTGTTTTCGGCTGAAAGCTCTACCCTGCCTATCACTCCCGCATATACTACAAGGTTGATGTTCAGTTGGTCTCTCATCATCCTTTCTATACTTGCCTTCTTCGCACGCAGCAATTTTACAGACAGTTCCTTAAAGAAATCTGGCAATTTGCATAGCAAGTCATATTGCGGGTCTGGAACCTGCGGCATATCATAATCGTATGTCGCTATTTTCTTTTTAAGTTCTTTGACTTTATCGTTCTTTGAGGCAATCACATCTTTTAATTCATTAATACGTTTCGTATTGCTCTCGTACAATTCAATAAAAGTATAGTCGTTTCCATTCAGCACACGCTGATATTCTCTTATCTGCTCACGTTGTCTGCTTAACTCCTTTATAGAGTTGTTTAGCTGTGTCCGTTTATCATCCAATATGACAAACGGATTGGCAGAAGATGAATATATGAGTTTATTCAAACGATCTATATCGTCTGATGACAGGAAAGCATATTTGTCTTCATACGTGTTTTCCTGTTCTTGTTGTTGCTTCATTTCTTCAATGAGAACTGCAACATCAATCTTCCTTCCTGCAAGATAGCGTTCTTCTATCAGTTTCACAAGATTATTCGTAAACACTTCTATTTGTTGGTCAGATAATATGTTGGCACGTGACGATGTTGCTTCTTCTTTAGCATGCGCAATCATCTCAATTTCCGTACTCAGCAAACTTGCCAACTTGGGATAGAACACTTTCAGTTCCAAATCCTTAGCCAATATGTCAGCATCTTGTCGGTATTCTTGCTCAGCCTTAAGCGTGTTGTCAACATCTTGTTGTAAATGACGAATCTTATCCTGTGTTATACTATCCGCATTACGTCCCTCTTTCAATTGGGTGTATTGGTCCAAATTGTCGTTGGCAAAAATTAAGGCTTTGGAATACTCACTATTCAGTTCTTGTACTTCGTTTTCGAGGTCTTCTTTCTCCTTTGTCAGTTTACCGTATTCTTTTCTCTGGTTCTCATTCTCCAAACGTTCCTGTTTCTTTTCTGCCAACAACGATTCTGATCCCTTGCGAAGACGACTATACTTACTGAACCCCATCACGGAGTTAATGTTCTTCTCAATGAGTTTGTTGATTTGCTCCTCTTTCAGCAAGTCACTTGTCTTCATGGCGTCAAAAAGGAAGTAGTAACTCAGTTCCTTCGGTAGATTAGCCGCAATAATTTTGTTGACAACCTCTTCATTGGCTGAGCGTTGCTGTGCTGTAGAGCCAGAACCATAGGTGAAAGTATTGCCGCCCATTGATAATGTTACGGATTCCAACACTCGGTCTTCTGCCAACATATATGCTCGCTTCAACCTGTATTGTTGTTCTTTGTTGACAACAAAGCCAGAGAAATCCACTTGCAATACAATATGCTTGTTCTTCATGCCCGAAGTAATACGTTCTCCTGCATTGAACAATTCTTCAAACTGTCGCAGTGTTTTCACATCCAAACCATAAAGAGCATGGTATATGGCATCAAACAAAGTTGTCTTTCCACAACCATTACCACCGCCTATTAATATTATAGGGCGGTCGGCTGTAACTTCAAGATCCAAATCAAGTTGCTTGTAGGTCTTGTAGTTTTCGGCATATATTCGTTTTATCTTCATGGTGCTAAATGTTTTTAAGTGCTTTCTTTAGTATCTTTGCCAACTTTTTGTCATCAACCGTAAGAACGCCTTGATTATTGCGTTCTTCATTGTACGGTTTCAAAACATACTCCTTCAGCCACTCCGCATCGATGTCATTTTCAAAACACTGCTGTTCTATCAGCTGCATATCGTCCTGACGAACCCCATAATGGAGAAATACTCTGTCAATACCTTTTGCCATATCTCTTAGTTTTTAGTTATATTCATTAGGGAAGAAGGCATCCCAGCCTGTTACATCACTTGTAGTCTCTATCGGAAATGCTGAATAATACCATACGTCGTTCTTTTCTATGACCACACCACCCTTTAAATGTTTGTCTGCATACGCGGGATTGTTCATGTATTCCAATAGACCATTGTGCTTGTAGGGAGCCTCCGAATCGCTGTTTTCCGACTTGGTATCAAAGAGGAACACTTGTCCGTTTTTCATCCTTACCACAAAATCAACATAGAACAATGCCTTTTCTCCTTGTGAATTGTTGTATGGTACGGAATAGTGTTGTTTACCTTCATCACCATTCTTATACCACCAGTCTATATATTCCTTGTTCGCTTCCAGGAAAGCAGAAAATCTTTCTTCAGGTGTGGAGACATTGTTCAATTCGATGAAAGGCATCAGAGCATGCATCTCTACATCCTTCTTCACATGATGCGTTTCTTCCTTATACAATCTTTCTGCTGGCACTTCCCATTGATACGCTTCGAACGCCCTTTGCTGTGCCTCACGTTTTCTTCCTTGCAATATTCTGTCATATACATCCAGCGATTTCTGAATGATGTCGATAAACTTCGGCTTGTTGGCATGATAGAGTATCACCTTTTTTGCGTCAGTCTCGAAGAGTTCAAACAGCTCTTCCATTGCTGCCAGCAGGTAGCCTGCCAAGATGTCTGTACTATGAGCTTTTTCAAACTTTCCTAATTGTGAACGGCAGAAGTCTATATAGATTCTGTGCAGTTCTCCGGCACTTCGGGCAAACTTCTTTCGCTCGCCCGTATCGATGATACCCAACTCGTTTTGGAAGACGACATCAGTCGGTATCTCCACATTTACGTTCTTTACGTCAAGGTTGATTTTGTTTTCTACTGCCTTACGGTTCTTTGAGCAAACCGATTCCGTATCTTTAACATCATCATCGCCTTCATCGTCGAAGCTAAAGAACGACGGCTGATAGGCAACTACCCAGTTACGCACGAAGCAATCTATCAACACTTTCTTGTAGTCAGGTCCCAAACGGTTACGGTCGCTGCTCTTGCGTTCACTATAGAAAGAAGTAAGATCCACGTTTACCAATGGGTCACGCCTTACTGCCTGCAACACGTCTTTATGCAGATAGTCCATATCTTCGGCTACAATCTGTATCTTATCCTTGCTGATGTCGGTGTAAACATATCCCACGTTCAGCAATTCTTCATGATAGAATTTCTGTTCTGGCATACGCAGTATGCGCCCGACGGTCTGAATGGTAAACGTATCGCTCTGCAACTTGCGGAATATCAACAATACGGCGGCTCGTGGACAGTCCCATCCCAAAGCAATCGCCTGCTTAAAGAGAAGCACCTCAGTAAGATTGTCCGAAGCCTCCAGATGGGCAAGGTTGGCTTTCTCTTTCGACAGCCAGACGGCTAATCTTCCGTTCTCCTCCGTGATACCTTTCACTGCCTTCAGGTATGTCTTCACCTGTTCGGCTATGGCAAGGTCTTCCGACGACATCGACTCGCTAGTATCGTTGGGCAACTGTATCAGCAACAAAGGATTGATGTTTGCTCCTGCTTTCTTGTAAGCCTCTGCCAGTTGGTTGCGTTTCTCCAAAGCTTTTGATATCAGATGCTGGTTCAGCTCACTCTCGTCATTAAAACCTTTAGCAATATCAGGATTCATGATTACTTGTCGTTTAATCATTTCCTCCTCAATTACCTTTTCGCGAGGAATCACCACCGTATAATCTGAATGTGTTTTCGGCGTAGCCGATATGCGTATCTCCACCTTCGGATTGATTTTCTGCAGCACCTTTGCGCTCTTGTCAGCCGACTTCGACCAGAACAGGTGTTCCTCGTCTATCACAACTACAATAGGCAATCCCTGTTCCTCCTGCGTGCGACGTGTGATTTCATATACCGACATGCTCTGTTCCGAGTCGCGCACCATCACGTTCTTTTCCTTGTTGATACTCTCCCAGTTTACAAACAGAATTTCTCCTGGTTTGATGTAGCCCTCGCTCTGGTCCAGTTCGTCGTACATCACAGGCCGCAACAGGTGAGTTTCACTGAAGAAGTCCTTCATCTTGAAATAGCTCTGATGATGCAGTTTGTTGGGCGCAATCCAGATATATGCGACCTGCTGATAGGGGCATTCGCCGCGCGATTGCAGTTCCTCCGTCAGGTCGTTCAGCATCTGCGAAGCCATTACGGTCTTGCCTGCACCCGTCGGTGCTTTAAAGATGAGTTGTTTCCGATGACCAGAAAGACTCAGAAGCTCTATCGTCTTCTCTACCAAATCGTGGACAGCCCGTTGTTGGTATCGTAGTTCCTTCATACCTCGCCTCCTTTCTCTGGTTCATCAAACAAGTCTTGTGGCATCTGTGTTTCTTCTTTCTTTTCCTCATCCAGCATCTGCTCTCTGCGCTTAGGCAGCACCTTCATGTAGGCATCATAGATGGCGGCAGGAAGTGCAACGAGCTGCACCTTATCACGCACCTCATAGAAGTTGTCGTCGAAGGCATATCGTCCAGGCGAGAAGATGTAAATCTTCAGTTTAGGAAATTCTGACTTTCCGTCTCCCCTCCCTTTGGGAGGGGTTGGGGGTAGGCTTTTTATCTCCTCTACCAACATGTCTACCACCTCTTCACGATATACCACCAGCATGTGCTTTCGCCCGTCAGAGAAATACCTCATCACCCGTGGGTTCACTTTCGCCCTGCCAAACTTCTTCTGTTCTTCATACAAGTCTTCCTTGATGCAAAGCAGGTCCGTAGCCGCAGCCACCAATGCCCGCATGTTCTTCTGAGTCCTGTCGCGAGAGATATAGTCCGTCTTGTAATAACGCAGCGTGTTGGCTTTCAAGCCTGCCACCTCTACCCCTTTGGGAGTCGTATAGCCTTTAATCACACGCTTGTTTCGTTCGTAGGTTACCTCCTCACAGATATTATTCTCATTGTTCGTCACCAAGATACATTGTCTATGTCCTCCGTCCTATGCATTTAGCTGCATGGTTGCATGGAGAGTAGTGCCAGAGCCGGCGAAGAAGTCGAGGATGATGGAGTCGTCACATGACGAACAACTTATTACCTTACTTAACAAGAACAAAGGCTTTGGATAACTAAACTTCCCATCTCCAATTATATCTTTTATTTCATTACCTCCATTTTGGTAATTGATTTCTTTTTCGTTCCAAATACTCTTTACTTTAGCAAGTTTTTCCTCACCGTTTTCATTAAGTAAATAATCTTTTCTATAAATATCCCATTTCTCTTTCGGAGTACCCTCATTTACTTTTACACCTTGTAAAAGATGTCTGTTTTTAAGTAGTTTATCTTTACCCCATGTCCATCGGCTATCTTCACCTGTTGGACGTTGAGGTATTACTTCTATTGTGTAATCGTTATTCTTTTCAAGAGATACTGAGTGATTGATCGGATTCACATATATAGGATAGTATAAAAGAGGGCGATCACTTCTTCTCCATGCTCCACCGCGTTGACGAAGTCCTAAGAGTCTATATTTACCCATGTTGTCTTCAGAGGAGTACTCTGACAATTTGTCTTCATTTTTAGACAAACCAAATGAAACTTCTGGATTTTGTTTTTTTGAATAGCATAACAAATATTCATGAACGTTAGCGAAATATTTACTTGACTGAGATCCTCTTGGATTACTTTCTATTATTATCTTTTGTAGGAAGCACCCCAAAAAAATATCATCGCATAATAGCTTTAGGTTCGACACCTCATTATCATCAATCGAAATAAAGATAACACCTCTGTCAGAAAGTAATCGTTTGGCAATCTTTAGTCGTTTGTTCATAAACGAAAGCCACTTGCTGTGACGATAACTATCCTCCGTATCAACAAACGAGTCGTTATAGACGAAGTCTTTATTGCCTGTATTGTATGGCGGATCGATGTAGATGACATCTATCTTTCCCTCATGGGTATAGCTAAGTGCTGTAAGAGCTTCAAGGTTGTCGCCCTCTATCAGGATGTGATTGGGGGCATCGGACTCATCACTTACAATAGCTTTGTCCTTTACTTCACGGAGTACGGGCAGCTGTTCGCGCAGCCGTTCTTCCACATCTTCTGGTTTGTCTTCCCAAACGAGACCATACTTCTTATGTTCGCGCAGCAACCCAATCAGGTTTGCACGTTCTTCGTTGGTAAGACCTTCTATAGTCTTCAGTTTGCTGATAAGGTCAGCCTTACTGACAGTTAGATTCTTCATGGCTTGGTAGGAGCTTTAAATCTGTTCTGACAATTTAGGTTCTTAGTCTCTCATGTTACGCAGGCACAAAAAGAAGGCGTAACATCTTTCCAATGTATTCGAAGTATAGGCCGCTCCTACCACAGATAGCCCGAAAGAACAAACACAAGGAAAGAGTACGCCTATACAGGCGTGACTCTCTCGAATTGTTGTTCTTTCTTTAGTACAATTTGCTTTGGTAGGAGCCTTTATACTTCAAACGTCATTCGACAGAGAACACGAGTTCTTCTTTCTTTACCTACGATGTCTTTACAAAGCATCCTTACGGATTTATTGCATCTGCAAAGATACGAAAAGTTGAGGAAATGCAAAAGGAAAACTCGTTTTTCTTTCATCATTTCCGAGACGGAGTGACTTAGTTTGCAGCTGCAAACCATTAGTTTGGAGCCTTAAACCAACAGTTTGCGGCCTTAAACCAACAGTTTGCGGCCTTAATCTGGCAGTTTATAACATCAAACTAACAACAAAATGTCTTTTGTCTTTCTTTATTACATATTCTCTCACGTCTCACCTCGACTCGCTTGAGACAGCTAAGTCTCCAACAGTTGAGTACATATTATATATATAGGTAGCTCAAGTTTCGAATGTTACCACATCCTCACACTTTAGGGGTAAGTGATGAGAATGTGAGATGAGAGGATAGATTTGGTCTGTTGAGTAGAGATTATTCAGCAAAATGGCTATTCTCTCTCCTCCAAAAACGGACGAAAAATACGGTCGTGGAACAAAAAAGGCTCGAAAAATTTTTGTATGTCGCTAAAAACAAGTATCTTTGCAACCCGTTAGAAGAGAAAGAGATAAATATAACAACAAAAAAAAGTATAACAGACTATGACAAAAGCAGATATCATCAACGAGATCTCAGCAGAGACTGGCGTTGCAAAGAAAGATGTCACAGTGGTAGTAGAGGCGTTCATGGACGCAGTAAAGAACAATCTTCTGAAGAAGGAGAACGTATACCTGCGCGGATTTGGCAGCTTTATCATCAAGCATCGTGCCACCAAGACAGCTCGCAACATCTCGAAGAACACAACTATCGTCATCGACGCTCACGACATCCCTGCCTTCAAGCCTGCTAAGAGCTTCGTAGAGCAGATGCAGTAAGCCTGGTGAGTGAGAGATCGCTATAACGCAAAAGATAAATACACAAAATAATCAATTTTTAAAAATATCAACAGCTATGCCAAACGGAAGAAAAAAGAAAGGCCACAAGATGGCTACGCATAAGCGCAAGAAGAGACTGAGAAAGAATAGGCACAAGAGCAAGTAAGACATTGGCTCTGCATAGGGTCTATTCGAGACCACAGAATTGAGAATCAGGAAAAGGAGAGGAGGAAATGATTTCTCTTGTCTTTGCTGACTCTCAATTCTTTGTTTTGACACTAATCTACCCCCTACTTTACACGGATAATACAGAATGACAAGCGAAGTAATCATCGATGCCGGACAAAAGGAGATAGCCATAGCTCTGCTCGAAGACAAACGGCTGGTGGAATACCAGCGCGAGCCACGTGAGGCTACTTTCTCTGTCGGCAACATCTATCTGGCTAAGGTCAAGAAACTGATGCCAGGACTCAATGCCTGCTTCGTAGATGTGGGCTATGAGCGCGACGCCTTTCTGCACTATCTCGACCTGGGTAACCAGTTTGCCTCGTATGCCAAATACCTGAAGCAGGTACAAAGCGACCGCAAACGCCTCTTTCCTATCAGCAAGGCTTCCCGACAACCCGACATGAAGAAGGACGGCAGCGTGCAGAACACGCTGAGCGTAGGACAGGAACTGCTGGTACAGATAGTCAAGGAACCCATCTCTACCAAGGGACCACGCCTGACGTGCGACCTCTCCTTTGCCGGAAGATATCTCGTACTTATTCCTTTCAACGACAAGATATCGGTATCGACAAAGATAAAGAAATCGGCTGAGAGAGCACGCCTGAAACAACTCATCATGAGCATCACTCCTAAAAACTTCGGAGTGATAGTGCGCACGGTGGCTGAAGGCAAAAGGGTGGCTGAGCTCGACGCTGAGATGAAGACCTTGCTGAAACGATGGAACGACACGATAACTAAAGTACAAAAGGCGCAGAAACTGCCGCGACTGGTCTTCGAGGAGACGGGAAGGGCTGTGGCGATGATGCGCGACCTATTCAACCCCACCTATAAGGCCATACACGTCAACGACCCCGACGTGTATGAGGACCTACGCAACTACGTGTCGCTCATTGCTCCCGAATCGACTAACATCGTAAAGCTGTATGATGGCAAACTGCCCATCTTCGACAACTTCGATGTGACAAAACAACTGAAATCGGGATTCGGAAAGACGGTGAACTATAAACACGGTGCCTACCTCATCATAGAGCATACGGAGGCGATGCACGTCGTAGACGTGAACAGCGGCAACCGCACGAAGAAGGAGAACGGACAGGAACAGAACGCTCTGGAGACTAACCTCGGAGCGGCTGACGAACTGGCAAGACAACTGAGACTGCGAGATATGGGAGGAATCATCGTGGTGGACTTCATCGACATGAACCTTGCCGAAGACCGGCAGCTGCTGTATGAGCGTATGTGTGAGAACATGAAGACCGACAGGGCACGCCACCACATACTGCCGCTGTCGAAGTTCGGACTCATGCAGATTACTCGTCAGAGAGTACGCCCTGCCGTCGACGTCAACGTGGAGGAGGACTGTCCTACATGCTTCGGAACGGGCAAGATCAAGGCAAGCATCCTCTTCACCGACCAGCTGGAACGCAAAATCGATACCCTCGTCAACAAGATAGGCATTAAGAGATTCACACTGCATGTCCATCCTTATGTCGCTGCGTATATCAATCAGGGATTTTTCTCACTGAAACGACAATGGCAGATGAAGTACGGATTGGGAGTGAGAGTACTACCGTCACAGAAGCTCGCTATGCTTCAATACGAATTCTATGACTCTCACCGACAATTCATCGACATGAAGGAAGAGAATGACAAGCACTAAGACAAAAATGAGGTCAACCACAAAGGGTTGAACTCATTTTGTTTCGACAAAT
>ODAI010019345.1_pt1 | contig 33313 bp, 35 predicted proteins | sample 1539321 | NCBI WGS metagenome assembly ODAI01 (sample SAMN02144231, study PRJEB22623) | gut metagenome | biome: sheep rumen | host: Ovis aries | place: New Zealand
AGCAGATGATAAAAAAAGTAATGGTAAAAATAGCAATGAAAGTAAGACAAACGAGGGGAACAACCAAAGTAATAGCGAAGAAAAAAATAGTAGTCAAACAAATAATGCAGTTACATACTATGAATATGTTAAAGAAACAACCACTTATACAAAATGGATGAAGGGTAATATTACCGGAAATAATGTAGAGAATAAATATGAATATTACGGTGTAGCAAGTGATACATACTATTCATTGGGAGTAATTAAAGAAAACGAGTTTAAGGTAGGAAATACCATAAACTATACCTTAAAAGTTAATAAGGTTCCAAATAGCAAATACTATTTTTCAAAAATCGAAGAAGCTTCATACTATATAAATAATGAATCAACAAATTATATCAATGAGAAAAATATAAAACTATTTAATCAAAGTTACTCTATAGCAAAAAATATTACAGAAAGTTCATTAAAATCAAATAACTTTACATACAAATTGTCTCCATATTATCGTAAAGGGGTATTCTATGTTGACGTAGAGATAAGTATTATAAATACTGATGGAGTTATTTCATATAAAAATGGTAATAAAAAAATATATTACGTACCATTAAAATTAAATATAAAATTTGCATCAGATGAAATAACAGAAAATATTCCAAATGGTGAATACGAAACGATAACATATTACCGTTATATAGAAAAAAATAGAGACGTGATTTGGTCAACTGATAATTTTGTTGAAGGATACACAAAAACAGGAAATTATGAAATAAGAAGTTAAAAGAGTTCACTAATATGAACTCTTTTCTAATATTTTATCGATAATACCATAATTTAAAGATTCATGGCTATCCATAAAAAAATCTCTCTCAGTATCTTTTTCTATCACTTCCAAATCTTTGCCAGTTTTCTCAGATAGAATACTATTAAGTTTTTTTCGTAACTTTAATATTCTTTCAGCAGCAATTTTTATTTCTGTAGCTTGGCCTTGAACACCTCCAAGTGGTTGATGAATCATTACTTCTGCATTAGGAAGAATAAATCTTTTACCAGCTTTTCCTACAGCAAGGAGAAAGGCAGCCATAGAAGCGGCCATACCAACACAAATTGTTGAAACATCACTCTTTATAAAATTCATAGTATCATATATAGCCATGCCAGCAGTTATACTTCCCCCAGGAGAATTAATATACAAACTAATATCGTCATTATTAATGCTGTCCAGATATAATAGTTCGGCAACGACAGCATTAGCATTATTATCGTTAATTTCTCCGTTTAATATAATAATTCTATCTTTTAATAATCTTGAATAAATATCATAGGCCCTCTCACCCATTTCATTTTTCTCAATAATAGTTGGAATTAGATTCATATTTTTCACCCATTAATATTATAATTAAAATAGGTAAAAACTATGCATTAAAAAAAATGACAAAAAAAACATAAACTATGATATAATGAATATGTATAATAAAAGGAGGCTACTACATGGATATTATAAAGTTAACTTTAGATAACGGGGAAGAAAAAGAATATATAAAAGGAATAACATTAAAAGAAATATTAGATAAAGAGCAAGAAAATATTTCTGATGTAGTTTTGGCAAAATATAATGGGAAAATAATTAATAATGATTTCATATTTGAAAAAAAAGGGTATTTGTCATTATACAATATTGACACAAATATAGGAAATAAGGCATATGAAAGAGGATTAATTTACCTATTTGAAATATGTATTCAAGAAGTAATGGGAAATGATACAAAAATAATTGTTAAACATTCAATAGATAGGGGAATATTTTGTCAAATTAATAAAGAAGTAAAAAGTGAAGATATTACAAGTATAAAAAAAATAATGAAGCAAAAAGTAAAGAAAAATAGTCCGTTTATTAAAATTGAAACAACAAAGTCTGAAGCAATTCAGTATTTTAAAAGCATCGGAAGAGAGGATAAAATAAAAACTCTTTTTTATAACACAGATAATTTAGTAACACTATATAAATTAGAAGATAGTTATAATTATTTTATAGGAGAAATGCCCTTATCAACAGGGGTATTAAAATATTTTGATTTAACAATAATTAAAGGAAAAGGAATAGTATTACGATTCCCCTCAGTTTATGATAACACTAAAATAATAAAATATACACACCACGATAATTATTTTAATTCTCTAGAGGAATATACTTCATGGGGTCAAAATTTAAATATAAATAATATAGGGGATTTAAATGATTTCTTAACAAAAAATAATGCAAAAGATTTGATTCAATTATCTGAAATAATGCAAGACTATAAGCTACTAAATATAGCAGAGGAAATAGTATTAAATAAAGATTTTTATAAAATAATATTATTGTCAGGACCATCAAGTTCAGGAAAAACAACAACTGCAATGAAATTATCTCTATACTTAAGAAGTTTAGGATTAAATCCAACCCATCTATCAATAGATGATTATTTTCATGAAAGGGAAGAGACTCCCATGGGAGAAGATGGGAAACCTGATTATGAATCATTAAAAGCAGTAGATACGAAATTATTTGATAATCAAATAAATAAAATTTTAAAAGGCACGAAAGTAACTGTTCCAACGTTTAATTTTATAACAGGAAAAAAAGAATATAAACGCAAAATAGAATTAAAAGAAAATGATATTCTAATAATTGAAGGACTTCATGCCCTAAATGAAAATATATTAACAAGTATACCTAAAAAGAACAAATACAAAATATATGTTAGTCCTTTAACATATCTCAATATAGATAATGATAATCGTATTAGTATGACAGATTTAAGATTATTAAGAAGAATAGTAAGAGACAACAGGACAAGAGGGTATTCGCCTACAGTTACAATAAATAATTGGGATAAGGTTCGAGAAGGAGAAGAAAAATATGTATTTCCATATCAAGATAATGCTAATATAATTTTTAATTCTAGCCTAGCATATGAACTAGGAACATTAAGAATATATGCGGAGCCTTTGTTATACACAATAAAGGAAAATGAGTCAGAATATGAAACTGCCCAAAGACTTTTGGAACTATTAAAATGTTCTCTTCCGGTATCAAGCGAATACATACCTAAAACATCAATAATAAGAGAATTTATTGGAGAAAGTTATTTTGAATAAATAAAAGCATATATTATTAGCAGGTGAAATATGAATAAGTATAAACTACTAATAATATTATGTTTTTTCTTTTTGACCCTTTTTCTACCCAAAGTTACCGCAATTATTAACGGATATAGTCTTATGGGGAAAGTAATATGTATTGACAGTGGCCATGGTGGAGTAGATACTGGAGCCTTAAGTAAAACAATTGTAGAAAAAGATTTAAACCTCGTATTATCAAAAAAATTAGAAAAAGAATTAACTTCTCGAGGAGCAATAGTGTATCAAACAAGGGAAGGAGATTATGATCTTTCAACAACAACAATTAATAGAAAAAGAAGTGATTTATATAACAGAGCAAAATATATCAATGAAATAAAACCAGATTTATATATTTCAATTCATTTAAACTCAACAACATCACAAAATTGGAAAGGGCTTCAAGTATTTTACACAAATAAAAATGAAGAGAATAAATTAATAGCACAAGCATTGACAAATAATTTAAAAGAAAAATTATCCAATGTAAGAGAAATAAAACAAGGCAATAATTATTATATGTATAAATACATTAAATATCCAGGAATACTAATAGAGGTCGGTTTCATTTCCAACCCTGATGATAACTATTTATTAAGAAATGGTGAATATCAAGATAAATTAATAGCATTAATATCAAAAGGTATTGAAATATATTTTGAAAATAAGTGACAACCTATTTTAAAAGAGAAAAAAATATTGTATAATTAAGAAGATAAGGGCGATAGGTGATATTGATGAAAAAAATATATTTAAAATATGATGAAAATAATCCAACAGCAGAGTGTGATTTTGGATTTATTAAAGAAATGACATATATGGGATTTTTATATCCACTAAAGAAAAAAAATTATAAAATGTTTTCAATAATATTTTTAACAGAACTAGCAGTAGCCATATTAATAATGTTTTTTATTCTTCCCCCAATTGCCGGGATAATAGCTACTTTTTTTATGATTATGTTAACAAACATTTTATTTGCGGCAAATTACAATATGATTGTAATTGAAGAACTTCTAAAAAGGGGATATGTGCCAAATGATTATAATTCCTCTAATTTATTAATTAAAAAGGGGATATATTTTAAATTACAATAAATATATTTTTTTAAATTTTATCAATTTCGTAATTAAAATTTTTGACATTCAGCAATTTCAAACATAATGAAATAAAAAACAGCTAGGAAACCATTATCTTAAGATGATTGGTTGTTAGCAATTACATCCAGTATATAGAATAAAAAAATAACTAAAATATGTATCAATTTTTTTAAAATTGTGGTATACTTTAAAAAGGATAACGGGTGTGATACTATGGAAAAAACATTTAAAACAATAGACGAACAAATACAAATACTAAAAGATAAAAACCTAATAATTGAAGATATAGATTTTACAAAAGAAATCCTTCTTAGAGAAAACTATTTTTTCATAATGGGATATCGCAATCTATTTTTAAAACCAAAAGAAAATAAATTTATATCCGGGGTAACTTTCGATGAATTATATGCCCTTTTTACTTTTGATAGAAATTTTCGAAATATTATACTAAAAAACATTCTGGTTATTGAAAATCAGTTAAAATCCATCATTTCATATCAGTTATCAAAAAAATATGGATATAAAGAAAATGAGTATTTAAATTCTAAAAATTTTACTCAGGAAAAAGAAAAAACTAGAAGAGTAAAAGATTTAATTGAAAAAATGAAACGGCAAATAAGGGTTAATGCAACTACTCATAACGCCACTATGCACTATATAACAAACTATGGATATATTCCCTTGTGGGTGCTCGTAAAGGTTTTATCTTTTGGTATTGTTTGTGAATTATATACAATACTAAAAAAAGAAGATCAAAATGATATAGCAGAAATTTTCGGGACTACTCCTCAAATATTGAGTGATACTTTAATTCTGTTATCGAACTATCGAAACTTATGCGCTCATGAAGATATACTGTATGATCATCGAACTGAAAGAGTTGTGCCTGATACAAAGTATCACGAATATATGAGTATATCTAAAATGGATGGTGAATATATTTATGGAAAAAACGATTTATTTTCTCTTATAATAATTTTTAAAATTTTATTGGAGAAAAAGGATTTTAGAATAATGATGCGAGAAATAGAATATGAAATAGAATTATTGGATGGAAAAGTCGATTCGATTTCAATAAATAAAATATTAGATAGAATGGGTTTTCCTCAAAACTATATAGAAATAATAAGTAGGTGATAAAAAATGAAAAATAAAAATAAAATATCAATTATAGTAATTGTAATACTATCCTTTGCTCTAGGAGCATCATGGACATACATGGTGTTAAGGCAATTAAATGGAAAAGATTCACCACTTTCACAAGTAATTGGTAGTTATACAATTAGCGAAAATAGTATAGCTGGAGCCGTTGATAAAGTATATGATGCAACAGTAACAGTAATAACTTCAAGTGGTGGTAGTCAAGTATCATCTGGAACTGGCTTTGTTTATAAAGTAGACGGCTCTACAGCATATATAATGACTAATAATCATGTTATAGCTAGTGGTGATGCAGCAAAAATAATTTTTAGTGATGGTTCTGAAGCCGAAACAAAAATACTTGGAGGAGATACCTATGCTGATATAGCTGTATTGACAACTAGTACAAAGTCAATCAAACAAGTAGCAACAATTGGTAATACCGAAAACATAAAATTAGGAGATACAACTTTTGCAGTTGGAGCTCCCCTTGGCGATACTTATAGTGGAACAGTAACAAAAGGAATATTGTCGGGCAAAGACCGCCTAGTTGAAGTTAGTTTTAGCGGGACAACATCTGACTACTACATGAAAGTCCTTCAGACAGATGCAGCCTTAAATCCTGGAAATAGCGGGGGCCCATTATGTAATATCAATGGTGAAGTAATAGGCGTTACATCTTTAAAATTAACTCAAGAAAAGATATCGGCAACAAACACATATAGTGTTGAAGGAATGGGATTTGCAATACCAATAGAGGATGCACTATACTATGCGGAAATAATAGAAACAGGAGAATCTATAAAAAGACCATATGTGGGAATAAGTATGCTAGATATAACAGATAGTTATTATTTATGGCAAGCAGGTATTACAATACCAGAAGGAATAAAAAAAGGAGTAGCATTACTTGAGGTAGTAGAATCATCTCCAGCCGAAAAGGGAGGACTAAAAAAAGGAGATATTATTGTAAAATTAGAAAATGAAAAAATAGAGTCAGTAGCGGAACTTCGCTATGAATTATATAAACATAATCCTGGTGAAACAGTAAAAATTACATTTAATAGAAATGGTAAGGAACATACAACTACAATAACATTAGAAGAATCTAAATAGACTACAAATGTAGTCTTTTTAAATAATTAAATGAAATCTATTGTATTTTATATTCATAATTTGATATAATATCATTGAAAAAGAAAGGTGATTAGAATGGACGAATACAAAATAATAACACATAGTGAAAATGAGACAATAGCCCTTGCTCAAAATATTGAATCTGAAAAATTTCCAAATATGGTAATATGTTTAAACGGAGATTTAGGTAGTGGAAAAACATTATTCACAAAGGGATTTGCACATGCCATGGGAATAGATGAAATAACATCTCCAACTTTCACAATAATAAAAGAATATCAAGGAGAATTAATGCTATATCACATGGACGTATATAGATTGGAAGAAACTAATGAAGAAATTGGCATTGAAGAGTATTACGATAGAGGCGGTGTAACAATAATAGAGTGGTCTGACATGATAAAAGATATTTTGCCAGAAGAAAGATTAGAGATAAAAATAAAAATAATAGATGAAAATACAAGAAGCTTAACATTTACTCCTTATGGAGATAAATATAGAGAAATATGTGAGATGATATTATGATAAGTTTATTCATAGATACATGCCTATCCGATGTATCTATTTCATTGTTAAAAAATAATAAAATATTATCATATATAAGTAATAACATTCCAGGAGAGCATTCAATATATGTAACAAAATATATTGAAAACATTTTAAAAGAAAATAAAATTGATCCCAAAGAAGTAAATGAAATAGTTGTAGTAAATGGTCCTGGATCATTTACTGGTGTAAGAATAGGGGTAACTATTGCAAAAATGTTTGCCTATCTCACAAAAATAAGAATAGTTACAATTACATCTTTAAAGGCTAGGGTAATAGGAAGACAAAGTAATTATTTATTATCAATGATAGATGCAAAACATGATAATTATTATGTTGGATTATATGATAAAAATTATAATAAAATTAAAGAAGAATTTATGTCAAAAGACCTATTAGATGCACTGGTAAAAAAATATAATCCCCTAATAGTTGGTGAAAAAGATAAATATTTAATAGAAGATATAGTAAAATATACCAACAATCAAAAAAATGAAAATCCTCATAGCATAAATCCAATTTATTTAAAATTACCAGAGGCAATGGAAAAAAATGATAAAAGAGTCTAAAGAGTATAGCATAAATCCTTTTACTAATAAAATTGAATATATCGAAGATGGAAAAATAGTAGGAGTATTAGAGTATTCTCTTATCTATGATAGAATAGAAATAGATAATATAATTGTTAAAGAAGAATATCGAAATAAAAAAATAGGTACAAAATTATTAGATTATGTTATACAGTTATCAACAAAAAAAGGATTATTAAATATTACGTTAGAAGTAAGAAAAACAAATGATATTGCAAGACATTTATATAAAAAAATGGGATTTCAAGAAGTTGCTATTAGAAAATATTATTATGGAGATGAGGATGCAATACTAATGGAAAAAAAGGTGATGTAAATGAAAGATATATACATATTAGCTATAGAATCAAGTTGTGATGAGACAAGCATGAGTATAATAAAAAATGGAAGTGTAGAAATAGCTACTGTCGTATTAAGTCAAATTGATATTCATAAGAACTACGGCGGAGTTGTTCCAGAAATTGCAAGCAGAAACCATATTGAAAATATTACAATAGTATTAGAGGAACTCCTTCAAAAAGCAAACATGAAAACTGAAAATATAACCGCTATAGCTGTTACATATGGTCCTGGTTTAATAGGCAGCTTATTGATAGGAGTTCAAGCCGCCAAAACAATATCCTTAGTAACTGGAAAACCATTAATACCAGTGCATCATATAGCAGGGCATATATATGCCAATAATTTAGAAAAGAGATTATCTTTTCCCTTAATAGCTCTAGTAGTAAGTGGTGGCCATACTGAGCTTGTTTACATGAACGAAGATTACTCGTTCAAAAAAATAGGTGGTACACTTGATGATGCAGTAGGAGAATGCTATGATAAAGTGGCTAAAGTTATAGGCTTAGAGTATCCTGGAGGACCAAAAGTAGATAAACTGGCTCATCTTGGAAAAAATACGTATAATTTACCTTATCCTCTAAATGACAATTCGTATAACTTTAGTTTCAGCGGAATAAAATCAGCCGTTATTAATTTAGTTCATAATGAAAAACAAAAAGGAAATACAATAAATAAAGAAAATTTATGTACTTCTTTTCAAGATCGTATAACAACAGTTCTTGTCAAAAAGACAATCAATGCCCTTAAAGAATATAATGTTAATAATTTAATAGTAGCAGGAGGAGTATCAGCAAACATTGGATTAAGAGAAAGATTAGAAGAAGAATGCAAAAAGAATAACATTAATTTGTCATTTCCTAGACTTAGTTACTGCACAGATAATGCCGCTATGATTGGTGCAGCAGCATATTATGCCTACAAAAAAGGAATAATAGCAGATCAAACATTAACAGCAAAGGCCGTTGACAATTTATATAATCAAAAATTCATATAAAGTTTATCTAAATTATAATTTTTATAATTATTAAAATAAGGGAAGTTTGAGATACAGACTTCCTTTTAGTTTATGTTTTTAAAAATTATGATTAAAACCTATTGCAAAACAAAAGAAAAAATATTATAATTAATTTATAATAGATAGGAGGAAAAATGAAAAGGAATTTATTAAAAAGAGTATCATTGTTAAGTTTAGCATCGTTAGCTCTATTATCACCAACAATTACCAAAGCTGAAAATGTATGTACTACTCACAAAAATTATTATCTTTATTTATTGATTGATGAGGTGCCAGGATTTGTAAATAATGTTTACAATTCTAATGAAAACCACGAAAAAGAATATTATAATAGTGCATATTTTCCAATGTTACCCGAAAATGCTCAAGCTGCCTTCAACAATAGCAGTGGAATAGTATATGGAAGAATATGCTTATCAAAAGACGGAGTTGCTGATGGGAAGGATCTTCAATGTGTTAAAGGCATTACATGGACACTAGAAGATTATTATCGCATAAGATTGGATATTACAAATCACCCATCTAGGAAAACCCCAATAACGATTAATAATAAAGAATATACAATTACTGAATATGAAAAAGAAGGAGAACTTGAAAATGGCTATAAAGTAATTGAACACTATTATGGGGGAGCAAAATGGTATAAATGTGAAGATGCCGCATGTGCAAATGCAACTGAAGGAGCTTCAGGAGCAGATACTTCAAAAATGTCAATTGAAAATTTAGTTAAAGGGTCATATTTACCTACTCAAACAGGAATTACTTTTCATCCCGCTGAATCAAGTAGAGCAATAATAACTAGAAAAATAAATGTAAAAGATTTTTTAGATTATTTAACATATGATGAAAATGGCAATCCTAAAGTGGATGATGAGGGAAGTTTAATTATTAATAACAATTCACAAAAAGTTACTCCTTTTAACCTTGTATGGATGAATGGTCAAGAAGCAAGAAAAAGTTTATTAGCTCCAGCAGTTTATTATGTTGAATATCAAACATGTCAAGATGAATATAAAGCTACAATCAATTATTACTACTTTAAAGATGGAAAAACAACAACAGATAAAGTAGAATTTGATAATAAAGAAGATAATCCATATACTAAAACTGGATTAATTTTAGGTTCAAAAGATAGTGTTAAATCTCCTGAAAAGAAGGGTTGTACAATAGTAGATACTAAAGGAAATAAATATGATACAGATAAAGTAGTTAGTTATGAAATAAAAAATGAAGATTTCACAAAGGATGTATACTATTATTGCCCTGCTGAGGATGAAGCAAAAACTAATAGTAAAACAGGCGATGCTCTAATCTATCTTGCTTGGGCTATAGGACTAGGAGCAATTGGATACTCAGTATATTACTTTAAAAAAGAAAAAAAAGAAGAAATATAAAAATAAATGGTTAAGAAATTAACCATTTTTCTTTTTTAATAAATTCTAATATTTTACCTTTACTTCTAAAAATAATAATGATAAAATTATAAAGAAAGATGGTGGTAAAATGACATTACAAGAATTAAACAAAGAACAAGAAAAAGCAGTAAATCATATCGATGGACCAATGCTAGTACTCGCCGGAGCAGGATCAGGTAAAACTAAAGTATTAACAAGTAGAATAGCAAATTTAATAGATAATGGAGTTTCTCCTTATAATATATTAGCAATAACTTTTACCAATAAAGCTGCTAAAGAAATGAAAGATAGAGTATTTAGGCTTATTGGAAGTTCTGCTAATAATATCCAAATATCAACCTTTCACTCTCTAGGTTTAAAGATATTAAAAGATAATTATAGTTTACTTGGTTATGACCGAAACTTTACTATCATTGATAGTGATGATGTCTTAACTATAATCAAAAAAATATTAAAAGATTTAAACTTATCTAAAGAACTATATAATCCAAGAGAAATAAAAAATAAAATAAGTTCTGCTAAAAATGAAATGATGGGAGTAGATTCATTTTCAAGAGTAGAATTTGATCATAATGTCGTAGAAGTATATCGTCTATATCAAAAAAAGTTAAAAAATGGTAACTCCGTTGACTTCGATGATTTATTAGTTCTTCCTATAAAACTATTTAAGAATTATCCCAATCTATTAGATGAATATCAAGAAAGATATAAATACATCTTAATAGATGAGTATCAGGATACTAATGAAGCTCAATATACATTTAGTAAATTACTATCAGCCAAATATCGAAATATCTTTGTCGTAGGAGATAATGACCAAGCCATATATGCCTTTAGAGGAGCAAATTACAAGAATATCTTGAACTTTGAAAAAGATTATCCTGAAGCAAAAACAATTCTTTTAGAAGAAAATTATCGTTCTACTAAAACCATATTAAATGCTGCTAACTGTGTTATAAAAAATAATAAAGAAAGAAAAGATAAAAATCTATGGAGTAACAACGAAGAAGGAAATAAAATTAAATATAAAGTTGTTGAAAATGAGAAAGAAGAAGCATCTTTTGTAGCAGATTCAATAAAAGAATTAATTGATAAAGGAATAAAAGAAGAAGATATCGCAGTACTATATCGAACTAATGCTCAGTCTCGTGTTATTGAAGAAGAAATGCTAAAGAAAAATATTAAATATCGCATTGTAGGTAGTTTCTATTTCTATAATAGAAAGGAAATAAAAGACTTATTATGCTATTTAAGACTAATAAATAATCATAAAGATGATGTAAGTTTCTTAAGAGTTATAAATACTCCAAAAAGAGGAATAGGAGAAAAGACACTGGATAATTTAACTAGTATTGCTACTGAAGAAGGAGTATCCCTTTATGATGCTATAACATCTGGTAAAGAATTAGAATTTAAAAAGTTAATAGAAGAACTAACAAGTGATAGTGAGAATTTATCTCTTACTGAATTAATAGATACTATCTTAGATAAAAGTGGTATGAAAAAAGAATATTCATCATCTAAATTACTAGAAGATGAAATAAGATTAGAAAACTTAAATGAATTTAAGTCTATTACTAAGAGTTACGAAGAAGAATATGGTTCTGCTACTTTAAGTGATTTTCTAGATGAAATATCATTAGTTAGTGATATGTCGGAACATCAAGAAGGAAATGATAGAGTAAGTTTAATGACAGTTCACTCGGTAAAAGGACTAGAATATGACTATGTCTTTATTGTTGGTATGGAAGAAGGAATATTTCCTCACTATAATGCTATAAATTATGGAGGTAATGCAGAAATAGAAGAAGAACGAAGACTTTGTTATGTAGCAATAACTAGAGCAAAGAAAGATTTAACTATTACTTCTGCTAAATCAAGAATGCTATTTGGTAATACTACTCGTAATATGCCTAGTAGATTTATCGAAGAAATAGATAAAAAGTATTTAGATATTGAAGAGAAGACTCCCATTAAAAAGGCTGTTAACTTTATTAAAAAGAAAATAGATAGCACTGTAGACTATGAAGTAGGAGAAAAAATAAGTCATACAGAATTTGGGGAAGGAATCGTTGTAGGAGTAGATAAATCAATACTAACCGTAGCTTTTCCTCATCCCGTAGGAATAAAGAAATTAATGAAAGGGCATCCTAATATAACAAAATTATAATATATTTTCTATATTAATTCCGCCTATGGCGGGTCAAAGTAACTAGTTACTTTGATAATACCTTTATTAGAAATATCTTGTATATATAATTTTAAGTAATATTATAGTTATGATAATAATGTAAATAAGGTGTAAAATATTTAGAAAAAGAGATAGAAATATAATAAAGTGTGGTATAATAATGCAAGTAAACAGGGAGGTTTTATCATGTCAAAAATAAATGCAAGAAATTTAGTTAATTCTGAACAGTTCGTAAGAGAACCTGTAGATAAAGAAGTAAATAATATTCTTAATTCATCAAGGACAAAGATTATTTTAACAGGAGGTAAAGGCGTAGGTAAAAGTACAGTTTTATGCAGCTTAGAAAATAGAGGTCTTGGCTGCAAAGAACAAACAATATATGATAGTCCAGAACCAGCTATAGTTCTTGCCAAAGAACCAAATGATATATTTGATGGTAGGGTTTTTGATTATCTTTCTGAACTACGTTTTACAAATAATATATTATTTTATATAAAAAGAAATTATCCTATAGTATTTCAAAAACATTTTGAAAGAAATATGGAATTAGTGCATTATTTATTACAGAAACTATATGAGCAAGTTAATAACCTTGGGTTTGATGATACTACAATTGAATGTTCATATGGAATAAAAGAATTATCATTTGATGTTTTAAGTAGATTTCGACAAATAATGGGAATAGATAAACTAAATATAGCTATTGATAAATTTGATAAGATAAATGGATCAAGCAAGTACATACAAAAAACTTATGAAAAATTTTTTGATATGTTTGATAGAGTCATAATAACTTCAGATGATCCTAGTCTAGATAATGAAAGATTATTAGACAAAGGATATAACTTGATATCTATAACATATGGAAATGATAAAGATGTTTTAAGAGAAATAATAAGACGTAGAGAATCTTTATGGGAAGGTAGCCAAACTTGTGAAGGGTTATTTTTGGATGATATATTTCTCGATAGATTAATAGAACTTAATAGTAATATTGATTTTGCTATAGAAGTTATTAGATATTTAAATAGTTTTTTAGTTTTCTATGGTAATAATTATAATATTGAAAATGAGTTAGAAAAAGTAATTGAAGAAAAAAAAGAACGTTCTAAAACTTTAGAAAGAATAATATCCAAACCAACTTTATATTTATAAAAACTAATGTTTATATTAATATTACAAAATTATAGGAATAGATAGAGAGTATCTATTTCTTTTCTTTTGAATATAATACACCAGGAGGTAATTATGGATTATCAAATACTTGTAAATAAGGACAATCCTTTACCAAGAGCCCATATACCAAATAATTTAGTAGAAGTAAATAGTAATTATAAAGATAATATTAAATTAGATAAAAATGCATATGAATCTTTTAAATTATTACAAAAAGAAGCATTAAAATATAATTATAAAATAGATATAATGAGTGGATATCGAGATTATGATTATCAAGAGAATATATATAATAAATTAGTTAAAGATAAAGGATATAGTTATGCTATTACTAGAATAGCGGAACCAGGTAAATCAGAACATCAAACTGGATTAGCAATAGACTTTTGTATATATAAAGATAATAAATGTTATATAGAACATGAAATAGAAGAATTAGAAGAAACTAAATGGATACATAATAATGCATATAAATATGGATTTATTTTAAGATACCCAGAAGGGAAAGAAGATATAACTAAATATTCATATGAGCCATGGCATCTTAGATATTTAGGAGACATATCTTCTGTATTATATAATAATAAAATAACTCTAGAAGAATACTATGAAAAGAAATACTAGTATTCTTCTTTTATATATTATCTATAAATACAATAATTAATTTCATACTAAAAAATGTAAATAAAGTGTAAAAAAATCAAAAAAAAATGAAAAAAGTGATGAACTATGATATAATTTAATTAGATATGAGAGGAGAAAAGTACATGGCGAATAATGAAAACAATATTAATTTAAGAGATTTATTTAATGAAGCACAAGAAAAAATAGAAGAGCAAAGACAAGCAAAGTTGCAAAGGCAAAAAGAAGAACGAGAAAAAAAGGCAGAAGAACAAAATAGGAAAGCATTGGAAAATCAAAAAAAAGAAATACAAAGAAAGACAAATACAGAAAATTATGCAAATTCTCTGAAACAGTTTATTAAAGATTTAATGATTAATGCTGCGCAACATGGTGAACCTATAGGAATAATAACACCAAATGATTTTGAAAAATATAATTTGGGTAAATTAAAAAAAGATAGAAATTTTGATAGACCAATTAATGATTTTTCATTATATACTTCTAAACCAAAAGATAATGGCTGCTTTCGAAACTATGATAGTTCGACTTTGAAACAGGATTTAAGAAATAGTCTTAAACATGATAAAAACGCCTTTGAATCACCTAAATATTATGAAATTGACAAGGATAAAATTCATGTTGTATTAAATTTTTCAGAGCAAAATAATTGGGGTTCTGCAACTGATGATAGTGGTAAATTAATAGATATGGATATGGATTATTTAAATACTTTGTTGAATGATGACGGTATTTATGTTCAGTTATATTCTGGAAAGCATATTGATGATTATGATAATAGCTGTATTCAATATCTTAGAATACTTGAAATATACTATTATAATAACACTCTTGATAGGAAACCAGCAATAGGTACTAAGAGGTAACAATTAAGTTATCTCTTTTTAATATACACAAAATAATGAAAATAAGTTCAAATATATAGTAAAATCTGCTATAATATAGATAGAGTTAAGAGGTGCATTAGTGAGAAATATTTATGATTTAACATTAAAAGAATTAGAAGATTACCTTATATCTATTGGAGAAAAATCATTTAGAGCTTCTCAAATATATGAAGGATTATATAAAAAGAGACTCTCTTCTTTTGATGAAATAACAAATATAAGTAAAGATTTAAGGCAAAAATTAAATAATACTTTCTCTTTATATAAAATTAAATTATTAATAAAACAGACAGGAGATAATGTTAATAAATACTTATTTGAACTAGAAGATGGTAATAAAATTGAATCAGTATTAATGTTTCATGACTATGGAATTAGTATTTGCGTATCATCACAAGTAGGATGTAATATGGGGTGTGCATTCTGTGAAAGTGGTAGACTAAAGAAAGTAAGAAATTTACTAGCCTATGAAATAGTAGAGCAGATACTTTTAATCGAAGAAGATATAAAGAAAAGAATAACTCATGTTGTTGTAATGGGAATAGGAGAGCCTTTTGATAACTATGATAATGTTCTAAGATTTGTTAAAATAATTAATTGTAATAAAGGAATAGATATTGGATCAAGACATATTACTATATCAACATGTGGAGTAATACCAGGTATTAAGAAGTTTATGAAGGAAGATGGACAAGTAAATTTAGCAATAAGCTTACATGCTCCAAGTGACGAATTAAGAAGTAAGATAATGCCTATTAATAAAGCATATCCTTTAAAAGAATTAATGAAAGTCATAAAAGAATATATTTCTGTTACTAATAGAAGAGTAACTTTTGAATATATTATGTTAGAGGATGTTAATGATTCGGAAAAAGAAGCATTAGAGTTAGTTAAATTACTTAGAGGAATAAACTGCTATGTAAATTTAATACCATATAATGAGACAGAAAATATCCAATTTAAAAGGACAAAAGAGTGGAAAATTATGAAGTTTTATGATATACTTAAATCGAATAAGATTAATGTAACAATTAGAAAAGAATTTGGAGGCTCTGTTGATGCTGCTTGCGGACAACTAAGAGCTAATAATTAAGGAAGTGAAATAATGCAAACATTTTATATGACAGATGCGGGAAAAGTAAGAACCCATAATGAAGATAATGTCACAATAATAAGTAATAAAAATAATGAATTCATTCTTGCCGTAGCAGATGGTATGGGAGGACATAAAGCCGGTGAAGTAGCATCAGGTATTGCTATAGATCATCTAACCGAAAGTTTTGAGGCTAAAGAAACGCTTGGTAAAAAAGAAGATGCTATTGACTGGTTAAGAATTATTGTTAAAGAAATTAATGATAAAATTTTTGCTTATACTGCATCTCATCCTGAAAGTAAAGGAATGGGTACTACTTTAGTAATTGCTGTAAAAACAGATGATTATATATTATATGGAAATATCGGTGATTCATCAGGATATGCTATAAAGAATGAAAAATTACATAAAATAACTAAAGATCATACATTAGTAAATTTACTAGTATCAACGGGAGAATTAACACCTGAACAAGCTAAATTTCATCCGAGAAAAAACTTATTAACAAGAGCATTAGGAGCGAATGATCCAATTGAAATAGATGTCTTTGATGTCGACAATACTGTTGATGGATTATTCTTATGCAGTGATGGACTTACTAATATGGTAACTGATGAACAAATAGAAAAAGTATTAAATAGTAAATCTTCAATTGAAGAACAAGTAGATAAATTAATCAAAAAGAGTAATATGCGTGGTGGCACAGATAATATATCAATAGCTTATCTAAGAAAAGAAAGTGGTGATTTATAATGCTATCTAGGGGTCAAAAAGTTAATGAAAGATATGAAATCATTAAAACCATTGGTGAAGGTGGTATGGCTAATGTATATTTAGCAAATGATACAATATTAGATCGAAAAGTAGCAATCAAAGTTTTAAGGGGAGATCTATCTAACGATGAAAAATTTATTCGTCGTTTTAAAAGAGAAGCTCTTTCAGTATCTAATCTTTCTCATCCCAATATTGTTGAAGTATATGATGTTGGAGAAGAAGAAGGAAACTATTACATTGTAATGGAATATATTGAAGGAAAAACATTAAAACAATTACTTCAAAAAAGAGGAGCCCTTACTTTAACTGAAGTAATTGATATCATGAGTCAGCTAACGGATGGCTTATCTCATGCCCATGAAGCATATATCATACATAGAGACATTAAGCCTCAAAACATTATGATTGAGGATAATGGCTTAGTAAAAATAACAGATTTTGGAATAGCTATGGCTTTAAATTCAACTCAGCTTACTCAAACAAACTCTGTTATGGGTTCAGTTCATTATTTACCACCAGAACAAGCAAATGGTAAAGGATCCACTGTTAAAAGTGATATCTATTCATTAGGAATACTAATGTATGAATTACTTACTGGTTCTGTTCCATTTAAAGGAGATAATGCTGTTGAAATAGCTTTGAAGCACATGAAAGAAAAACTACCTAGTATAAGAAAGCAAAATCCAACAATACCTCAGTCAATAGAAAATATCGTATTAAAAGCAACAGCAAAGAATCCTAAGAATAGATATGATACTGTAAAAGATATGTATAACGATTTACAGACTGCTATGGATAGAACTAATGAAAAAAGATTAGTTTATGAATATCCTGAAAATGATTTAGAAGAAACAAAAGTAGTTCCTGTTGTAACCAAAGAAGTAAAAAAATCAATGGTTGATAAGCCAAGTGATGTAGAAGATAAAGATTCTTCATTATTAAAAGAAAAAAATGATAAAAATAAACTTCCAATAATACTAGCGGTTGTACTATTAGTAGTACTAATAGTACTAGCAGGAGTTTACCTTCTAATCTCAAATAGAAATGTTAAAGAAGTAAAAGTACCTAATGTAATTGGATTAACTACTGAAGAAGCTATAGAAAAAATCAAAAAAGTAGGACTTGAATATACAACAAAATCAGAAGAAAATGCTGATGTTGAAGAAGGGTATGTTATAAAAACAGAACCAAAATCAGGATCTACTAAAACTAAGGGAAGTACCATAACAATAATAGAATCATCTGGTAAAGAGTATCTATTACTTGAAGACTATTCTGGAAAGAATTATTATGAGATTAAAGGTTTACTTGAAGCAAAAGGAATCAAAGTAGAAATGAAAACCAAATCGGTAGAGAATGTATCCGAATATAAAGACAAAGAAGATTTAATTATAGCTCAAGAACCAGAATATAAGTCTGATGAAGAAACAAAACTATTTAAAGGAGATAATGTTGTTCTTTATATACCAGAAGTAGATGTTTATCCTGATATGGTAGCGGAAAAATGGACTATTGATAAAGTTATAGAATTTGCCGATAAATATCATTTAACAATCGATAAATCATATAAAGAAACTGAAGATGAAGAGGAAGGAACTATTTTAAAACAAAGTAGAGAACCTGGAGATCCTATCTATAATGGTTATACCTTAAAGGTAACAATTGCTAAAAAACCTGAAGAAAAAGAACCAGTAGATGACCTTATCCCTTCGGATGATACAAATAAAGAGTCAAATAAAGAAAAAGATAAAAAAACAACTGAGTAAAAGGAGCATTAATGGAAGGCATAATAATAAAAAATGAAAGTAATAACTATACAGTAAGAACAAGTAAAGGAATCAATATATGTAAGCCAAGAGGAAAATTTCGCTTAGACAAAATAACTCCTTTAGTCGGAGATAATGTCATAATAGATGAAGAAAATAATTATATATTAGATATCAAACAAAGAAAGAATTTTCTTATAAGACCTCAGATAGCCAATGTTGATATTGCTCTTATAGTAACATCAGTAAAAGAACCAAACTTTGATTGCAATCTATTAGATAAATTGTTAACAATTATATCTTATAATAATATAAAACCAGTAATTTGTTTAACAAAATTAGATTTATTAAATAACATCGAAAGAAAAGAAATAGATAAAATAATGGATTATTATCAAAAGATTGGATATATTGTTACAAATAATGAAAGTATCAAAGAAATAAAGAAAATAATAAATAATAAAGTAATTGTTTTTGCAGGCCAGTCAGGAGCAGGTAAATCTTCTCTATTAAATAAGCTAGATAAAAACCTATCCCTTGAAACAAATGAAATATCAAAAGCTTTAGGAAGAGGAAAACATACAACAAGATGTACAACGTTATATGATATCGATGGAGCCTTAGTCGCAGATACCCCAGGCTTTTCATCCGTAGATTTTCTAGGTATGACTAAAGAAGATATAAGAGATAATATGAAAGAAATGTTTGATAATTTAGATAATTGCAAATATAGGGATTGTATGCATATAAAAGAAGATGATTGTAGAGTCAAAAAACTCCTTAGTGAAGGTAAAATATTACCATCTAGATATGAGAACTATAAAAAATTTATCGGAGGCAAATAATATGAAATTATCAGTATCATTATTAAATGCAGAAGACAAACTATTTACAACTAAAAAAATTAATAATACAGAAATAGATTACTTTCATATTGATGTAATGGACGGAAAATTCGTCTCACAAACATCTTTCTCAATTAAAGAAATACAAGAAATATCTAATGTCAGTAAAAAACCTCTAGATATTCATCTTATGGTAAATGATCCTAGTATCTATATTGAACAGTTAAAAGAACTCTCAAATATAAATAACATAACATTTCATCTAGAAATAGATAAGGATATTAATAAATTATTAACAAAAATAAAAGACTATGGCATTAAAAGAGGAATAGCAATAAAACCAAATACTGATATAAATTTATTAAAACCATATTTAGATAATATTGACCTAATACTTATAATGACCGTAGAACCTGGTTATGGTGGTCAACCCTTTATTGAATCAAGTGTAGAAAGAATAAAAAAGATAAAAGAGTTAATAAAAGATTATAATATTCTACTTGAAGTAGATGGTGGTATAAATGATAAAACCATAAAAAAAGTATCTCTTTCCGATATAGCAGTAGTGGGTTCCTATATAACTACTAGTGACAATATGGAAGAAAGAATTAATAATTTATTAGTATAAATAAAAACTCCTATTTAATAATAATATTGAAAGGAGTTTTCTTTTATGAATAATAATAATAATATAAATAAAGAAATAATTGAAGAAGAATATATGCTAGGAAAAGAATATTATAATAAATTATTAGATAGTGCTAAACAGGAAAAAGATAATAAATATAAATAAAAAAAGACAGATACAATATCTATCTTAAGCAGCTTTCTTACTATTCTTTTTAAAAGTTCTAGCTTCTCTAACACTAGTCTTAATTTTTTTACCAAATTCATCAACAATAGTAGTAAAATTAACTTTTTGTTTGCTTTTTGTTATTTTTAAACAATTAGGTCTATTATTAACAGATCTAGTTTTTTTAGTTGTTACTTTCTTCATAATTCTTCCTCCTCATCAGTTCGATATTAACTTTATCATAAAAATGGTATTTAGTCAATAATTATTTAATTATTTCTATGTTTTTCCCTATCTTCGTTATCCTTTTTAATAAATTCTCTAAGTATTTTAGTAATAGCTCTTTTCTCTATTCGAGAAACATAACTTCTCGATATTCCAAGTTTTTTAGATATTTCTTTTTGTGTTACTTCATCATTACCATCGAGACCATATCTTTTTTCAATAATATCTCTTTCTCTTGGGGTAAGAATATTTAAGTATTTTCTTAGTAGTTTAATATTATCTTGTTTATCTATTTCATCAGCATAATCTGGATCTTCTGTTTTAAGAACATCAAGTATAGTAATTTCATTACCCTCTTTATCAAAACTAATACCATCAAATAAACTAACATTTTTAGAATTTTTTTTATCTGCCCTAAAATGCATAAGAATTTCATTTTCTGCGCATTTAGCTATATAAGTAGTAAGCCTAACATTCTTATTAGGAGAAAAACTATCTATCCCTTTAATCAACCCAACAGTACCAATACCGATTAAATCATCTGTATCATTAGTACTAGATTCAAACTTTTTTACAATATGAGCTACTAATCTTAAATTATGCTCAATAAGTTTACTTCTAGCGGCCTTATCTCCTTTTAGCATTTTATCAATATATAATTCTTCTTCCTCTTTAGAAAGTGGCTCAGGGAAAGCATTATTAGAATAAGAACCGGAAAAGAAAGAAAAATTACTTATAAGAAAATTAATTAAATTAATTAACATCGCATAAACCTCCTAATAAAGATTATGCAAAAAATGTCATATAAAGATATAAATAACTTCAAAATAGAAAAAAAGTATAGTATAATTAAAAGGAGGTGGAAAATGAATTACTTTTATCCTGATATATATTCTCAAAGTATTTATACAATTAATTACAATAAATTAATTGATAAAGGAATTAAATGTCTACTATTTGATTTAGATAATACATGTATACCATATATAGATAAGAAACCAACAAAAGAATTAAAAGAGCATTTTGATAAACTTAAAGATATGGGCTTTAAAGTAATTATTTTTTCCAATTCTTCTAAAGAAAGATTAGAACCATTTAAAAACTACTTAAATGTTGATTGCTGTGCTAAGGCAGGCAAACCAAGAAAAAGAAAATTTTTAAAAGTATTAAAAAAATATCATTTAAATTTACCTGATGTAGCCATAATAGGAGATCAATTAGTAACGGATATTTATGGCGGAAATAAAGTAGGAATAACCACAGTATTAGTAAATCCAATTTCTAATATTGATATGCCATTTACTAAAATACATCGTTTTATTGAAAAAATAGAAATTAAAAAGATGAATAAAAAAGGCATTTTTAAGTTAGGAGAATATTATGATTAAAAAGTGTATAGGATGCGGAAGTATTCTTCAAGAACAAGATATTAATAAAGTAGGTTATACAAGTAATATAAATAATCCATTATGTGAAAGATGCTTTAAATTAAAATATTATGGAGAATATCAGAGTGTAAATTTAAATAACAGTGATTATAAAAAAATAATAGATAGTATACCCGAAAATTCATTAGTGGTCTATATTACTTCTCTTTTAAATATAAATTTAGATTATGTTGATCGTTTTAAGAATGTGTTAATTGTTTTAACCAAAAAAGACTTACTACCAAAATCCACAAAAGATTATAAATTAATTGACTATATAAAAAAACATACCAATAATTACCTAGATATTGAAGTAGTTAGTGCTGTTAAAAATTATAATTTAGATAATCTTTTAAATAAGATAAAGAAATATAGTAATAACAAAGAAATATATTTTGTAGGTATGACAAATTCTGGTAAGTCAACTTTAATAAATAGTCTTATAAAAAATTATACAGAAGATAATATTGAAATAACAACAAGTATATACCCATCGACAACATTAGATAAAATTACCATTGATTTAGGTAATGTAAAAATAATTGACACTCCAGGACTATTAAGTGAAAAAAGTATATTAAATTATTTATCATTAAAAGAGATAAAGAAGATAACCCCAAAGAAAGAATTAAAACCCCGAAGCTACCAAATAAGTAAAGAGGCATCATTAATTATTGAAAATATGCTAAGAATAGATATTCATAATAAAGACAATATTGTTATATATATAGCAAATAATTTAAATATTACAAAGATAGGAAAAGATAATAAAAAATTAATAGAATCAAAAAAATATAGTTTAAAAATAGAAAAAAACAAAGATATCGTAATTGAAGATTTATGTTTTATTAAATGTCAAAATAATATTAATATTGATATTTATTCATTCTACGATGTAAACATCTATACAAGAGATAATTTAATATAAAAAAAGAGTAATTCTATTTACTTTTTTTTCTTTTTATATTATAATTTATTTAAGATAGAGAGGGGACGCATATGAAGTATTTTACAATGGAAGAATTAGATTATATTGCTAAAGAATTAATAGAAAATCCAAGTAAGGAAACATTAAAAAGATTAAATGATAAGTATAATGGAGAAGGAACTACGAATAATTTAAATTGGGTAGAGGCCCAAAAAGAAGAACAAATAGTACCATCAAAACCTATTGAAAAAATAGATAATAAAATTGAATTAAATAGTAATCCAATTCCAAATTTAAACATGCCTATTTATGAAAATCAAAATAGTCAAATTTCGGAAACATCTAAAATTGATATAATGAGTTCTCCCCAGACTAATGAAGAACTTGTTGTGAAAACCCCTGTATGGGAGCCTATTACAAATAGTTCTAATACATTATTTGGAGCAACTATAAATAATCAAAATAATTCAGTTAATGAAAATAAAACTGCTAATGATAGCATTGTAGTACCTAATTTAGGCATCCAAAATAATAATACAAATAGTTTTGAATTACCTAATATAAATACAAAGTCAAATTTAAATGGGGTACCAAGCTTAGATCTACCTAAAACAGAAACCCCAATAGTAAATAATAATGTCCCATTTACGGGTAATTTATGGGAAACAAATAATAATGGAATAAATACTATGATGCAGACAACTGACAATTTTAATGTAGCCGTAGAAAATACTAACAATAATGAAATAAGAGGAACAAATCCATTCTTTCAACCAAATCCTAATATAACAAATAATCCAATACCAGTAAGTGAGCCTCCTAAAGTAGAAGGACCTACTATGTTTGGACAATTTGAACAAAATTTTAATAATAATGCAGCTTAAAAGCTGCTTTTTCTATATTGACATTACTATCTAAATAATATATAATAACAAAAGAATTGAGGTATTTATGAATGCAAAACAAATAAATGTCCAAGTATTAGCTTTACTAGGAGATGCAGTATTTTCACTATATATAAGAGAAGAACTACTTAAATTAGGCTTTAATAATCCTAATTTGCTTCAAAAAGAATCTACTAATTATGTATCCGCTAAAAGCCAAGCAAGAATCCTTGAAGAATTAATAAACAAACAAGTATTAACAGAATCAGAAATAGATACCGTTAAACGCGGAAGAAATAATAAAAAAGATAATCATCCTAAAAATACCGATATAATTACATATAAACTATCTACAGGATTTGAAGCCCTACTCGGAGACCTTTACCTAAATAATAAAGAAAGATTAAAAGAAGTATTATCGAATATCGAGGTGAAAAGATGAAAATATACGGAAAAAATGTGGCATTAGAAAAACTAAAAAGTAATAACAAAATTAATAAAATATATATAAGTAATAAGTTTAATGATGAGGTAATCATATCATTAATAAAAAATAAAAATATACCTACAAAAATAGTTGATAATAGAGAACTAGATAAAATGTGTAAAGGACTACATCAAGGTATAGTTTTAGAAGTAGAAGATATAAAAACATATGATTTAGAAAAAACATTAGAACAAATTGATAAAGAGTATCCCCTTATAGTAATATTAGATCATATTGAAGACCCACATAATTTTGGGGCAATAATAAGATCTTGCGAAGCCTTTGGGGTAGACGCTATTATTATTCCTAACGACAGATCTGTTGATATAACAAGTACTGTAGTTAAAGTATCAGTGGGAACAATAGAAAAAATAAAGATAATCAAAGTAGTAAATCTAAATAATACAATCAAAAAATTAAAAGAGTATGGTTACTGGATAGTAGGAACAGATATGGAAGGAACAGATTATACTAATATTGACTATAAAACTAAAATAGCTATAGTTATTGGCAATGAAGGTAAAGGTATAAGTAGATTAGTAAGTGAAAATTGCGATTATTTAGCAAAAATACCAATGAAAGGAACAGTTAATAGTTTAAATGCCTCTGTTGCATGTGGTATATTTTTATCAGAAATAAATAGATCGAGGGGGTAGTAAGATGTTAGATGATTATGAATTACTTTATCTTGCTAATGAAAAAAATGAAGATGCAATAAATGAATTATTAAAGAAGTATTATTGGCTAATAAGTTATAAAGCAATTAAATGTGCTACATCAAAACAAGATGAAGAAGATTTTGTTAATGAAGGTATAATAGGTTTTTATGAAGCTATTAATAGTTATAAAGAAATAAATAATACAAGATTTATAACTTATTTAAATTCATGCCTTGATCGTAGATTAAGTAATTATAAAAAATTTCTTTTAAGAAAAAAATTTCATATATTAAATAATGCTCTTTCATTAGATGATAATAATATGCAGCTAGATAAATATTTATTGGATAATAGAGAAAATCCAGATATTGTTTTAATAAATGAAGAAAAATATAAAATATTAAAAAAGAGAATATTAAAATATTTAAATAGTACTGAAGAACTAGTCTTTATACTTAAAGAACAAAATTATACTCCCAAAGAAATATCTAGAATAATAGATATCAAAATAGTGGATATATATAATATAATTAAAAGCATTAGAACAAAAGCTATTAAAGCAATGTCAAATTAATGTCATAAATCAAAAAAAGCATTTACTTTTTGTTAATTATTGTTTATACTATAAGTATAGTAAAAAGGAGGCCTAAAAAATGTCAGAGAAAGAAATTAATGCCTTAAAGGATGCGCTAAAGTTAGAAAATAATATAAAATCATTTATAGAAAAATACGGAATAGAAGCTTTAAGAATTATACTAAATCATGTAGGATTTTTTGAAAAAGTAGGAATATTAAATCCTGAAGAAGTAGATAAAAGTGAGCTTGAAGAGCAATTAAAAGGATTACCCCTAAGTAATAGTAATCCAGTAGATAATAATTTAAAGATAGATAAAAGTAGTAACCCAGAAGATTTTGGCCTTTATAAAAAAGTTTTAGATAGAGGAGATACTTCTATTGGAGATACAAGTATTTACGCTCAAGATCCTAAGATACTATCAAAAGTTGAGGAAGATAGAACAAGTCACCCAAAATTAGTACCAGCTGGGGCAAATATACAAGAACCTATGCCCCCACTTTTCGAAGACCTCTCAGCTCATCCTAAGTTAACTCCAGTTGAACCACCGGCTCCAGTTGCTATGACAAAACCTGAAGAGATATATGATGGGAAACAAAAAAAGTTAGTCCCATCACAAGGAGAAACTCGTCAAAATAATCTATGGGATGATATTGGTTCTCCTGTAGCCCCAGGACAAATTAAATTTTAAGGAATATAAAGAATGCTTTAATTAGCATTTTTTCTTTTATGCTTTTATAACAAACAAATGTATTAATATTATAGATTGACAATTACATTTTCATATAGTAAAATATTAATGATATCAAAAAAGAGGTGACTTTAATAATGGATAAAATAATAATAAAGGGTGCAAGAGAAAACAATTTAAAAAATATAAATATCGAAATACCTAAAAATAAGTTAGTGGTAATGACGGGAGTATCAGGTAGCGGTAAATCTTCTCTTGCCTTTGATACAATATATGCTGAAGGTCAAAGAAGATATGTCGAAAGTCTATCTGCTTATGCAAGACAATTTTTAGATAATTCAGGCAAACCAGATGTTGATGTAATCGAGGGCTTATCTCCAAGTATTTCAATAGATCAAAAAACTACGAATAAAAATCCAAGAAGTACTGTTGGAACAATAACAGAAATATATGATTATCTAAGACTATTATTTGCAAGAGTTGGGGTGCCATATTGTCCTAATCACCATATACCAATAACATCACAATCAATTGAAGAAATGACTAATAGAATTCTAGAATTAGAAGAAAATACAAAAATAATGGTCATGTCTCCAATAGCAAGAGGAGAAAAAGGTACTCAAAAAGATTTATTTGAAAAATTAAGAAAAGAAGGATACATAAGAGTAAAAGTAGATGGAGAAATAAAAGATTTATCTGAAGATATCGAACTAGAAAAAAATAAAAAGCATAATATCTATGTAATTGTCGATCGTTTAGTAATAAAAGAAGGAATAAGAAGTAGATTATATTCATCGTTAGAAACCGCTACTAACTTAGGACATGGCAAAGTAATTATCGATGTAATCGGAGGAGAAGAAATACTTCTATCTGAAGATTATGCATGCCCATATTGTGATTACTCGCTTGAAGAATTAGAACCAAGGATATTTTCCTTTAATGCTCCATATGGTTCTTGCGAAGATTGTAAAGGACTTGGTATAAAATATAAAATAGATGTTGACTTAGTAATACCTGACAGAAATAAATCAATTCTTGAGGGAGCTATAAAACCTATTAATATTGATGAAGAATCAAATATTACATATACAGAATTAACTACTGTAGCTAAATACTATAATATTGATTTAAATAAGAAAGTAAAAGATTTAAAAAAAGAAGAATTAGATATAATTTTATATGGTTCTAAAGATTTAATGAATTTTAATTATACATCAAAGACAGGCAATACTAGAAAGACAACTAATTACTATGAAGGAATAATAACTAATCTTGAAAGAAGATATATCGAAACCAAAAGTACTTGGATTAGAGAATGGATCGAAGGCTATATGACTGAACTAGAGTGTCCTACTTGTCATGGTTCAAGATTAAAAGATTCCGTATTACATGTTTTAATAAATAATAAAAATATTTATGAAGTAACATGTATGTCTATTGAAGAATTAAAAGGGTTTATTACTAATTTAAAACTAAGTAAAGAAAAGAAAGAAATATCTGATATTGTAATAAAAGAAATATCTTCTAGATTAAACTTTTTAAATAACGTTGGCTTAGGATATTTAACATTATCTAGAGAAGCAGGAACATTATCAGGTGGTGAAAGTCAAAGAATAAGATTAGCCACTCAAATAGGCTCTCGACTAACAGGAGTTCTATATGTCTTAGATGAACCAAGTATTGGTCTTCATCAAAGAGATAATCAAAAACTAATAAATTCATTAATAGAAATGCGTGATTTAGGAAATTCTCTAATAGTCGTAGAGCATGATACTGATACCATGCTTGCCTCAGATTATCTAATAGATATCGGACCAGGAGCAGGAGAGTCTGGTGGTTACGTCGTAGCAGCAGGTACTCCCGAAGAAGTAATGAATAATCCAAATAGTATTACAGGAAGATATCTAAAAGGAATCGAGAAAATAGAAATTCCTAAAAAGAGAAGAAAAGGTAATAAAAAGTATTTAGAAATAAAAGGTGCTGAAGAAAACAACTTAAAGAAAATAAATGTTAAGATACCTCTTGGTACTATGACATTAGTAACAGGAGTATCTGGTAGTGGTAAATCAACCTTAATAAATGAAATTTTATATAAAGTACTTGCTACAAATATCTATAAATCAAAATTAAAACCAGGTAAACATAAAGAAGTAAAAGGAATAGAGAATGTTGACAAAGTAGTTCAAATAACGCAAAGCCCAATTGGAAGAACTCCAAGAAGTAATCCTGCGACTTATACAGGAGTATTTGATGATATAAGAGATATCTTTGCCGAAACCAAAGAAGCCAAAATAAGAGGATACGATAAAGGAAGATTTAGCTTTAATGTTAAAGGTGGAAGATGTGAAGCATGTTGGGGAGATGGAGTAAAGAAAATAGAAATGCACTTTCTACCAGATGTCTATGTACCATGTGAAGTATGTCATGGGACGAAATATAATACTGAAACATTAGAAGTAAAATATAAAGGAAAAAGTATCTATGACGTATTAAATTTAAGAGTAGATGAAGCCATCGAATTCTTTGCAAATCATCCCAAAGTATTAAATAAATTACAAGTACTTCATGATGTAGGACTAGGCTATGTAAAATTAGGCCAAAGTGCTCCTACATTATCAGGAGGAGAAGCAGCTCGTGTAAAACTATCTAAAGAATTACAAAAGAAGCCTACTGGTAAAACAGTCTTTATCTTAGACGAACCTACTACTGGACTACATCAAGATGATATCAAAAAACTACTAGTTATCTTACAACGAATCGTCGATAATGGAGATACTGTAATAATTATTGAACATAATCTTGATGTCATTAAAGTAGCGGACTATATCATCGACCTAGGCCCTGAAGGGGGAAATAACGGAGGAACAGTCGTAGCTACTGGTACTCCTGAAGAAGTGTCTCTTGTAAAAGAATCATATACAGGACAGTTCCTAAAAGAAATATTAAATAAGTAAAAAAATAGTTCATTTTAATTTGAACTATTTTTCTTATTTTAAATATCCGTTTTAATAAATATAATATACTAACATAATCAAAAGTTAATACATACTAACATTATCATAAATTAATAACACACACCAGTTCTTAAAAGAAGTTGTTGTATTGACACAATAATAAAATTATGATAGTATATTCATCAACAAAAGGAGGGTTTTATGGAAAAAATAATTAAAGAACAAATAGGAGATGTCATATACTATCATGCTGAGAACCATGATAAAAGATTTTATGTAAAAATAATAGATGAAGAATCTGGAATTCCTTGTTTATGTTATAATGATGAAACCTACGGAGAAATTGAATTAAAAAAACTTGGTTATGTTGGCCCAAGTACAAAAACAAATTTTATTTATCAAGTTGAAAACTTAGGTATCGATAGAAAGGGACCGGGTTTTTACATAAAAACATCTTTTAAATATAATAAAACCGCAGATTTAAGACTATATTGCTTTTACGTTAAAGATAATTGGCCAAAACTATATCCACTCAAGCCTAGAACAATTGTTAATGGTTCTCTTGATGAAATATTTATTAATCCCCATCATTACATATATGATTTAGAAGATAAATATGATGCAGATAAAGGTGGAAGAATTTCTGGCGTTAATGGACAACTAAATAGAAAGCATAGTATTATATATACAAAAAAAATTGATGATGATACATATGCAGAAGTTGAAAAAGTCTTTAAAGAAAAAAACATTATATTAATTAAAGATATTTTTCCTCAAACAATTTTTGATGGTTCTACAACTCTTTCACTAGAAGAAATAACTTATGGAATAGATGCTAATACTTTAGAGGTTGTTACTCCTATTTATAGCATGAGACAGCAGGCATTTATTGATATAGAACAAGATGCATTTATTAATAATGGAGGAGAATACCCATCATGGGCAATGGGACATTTTAACGAATCTGATTTTGATGCAACAGTAGTATTTAAAATTCTTGCTCCCCTAATTACTATTCCTACAAAAGGGCCAGATATACTTAATTCAGATGGAAACATTAATGATGCTTTTGCTAAAAGGTTATTATTAAAAAAATAGTTCATATCAAATTTGAACTATTTTTCTTATTTTAAATACCAAGTATTATTAATATCACAACTTTGACTTAAAGGTTCAGGATTAGGTTTATCCAGGATAGCAATCGTAGGCATCCTAAAGGCTGTACCAAACATAATACAAGTACCTGGATGCAATGTTTTAATTTTATTAGTTACTGTAATATCTGCACTAGATATAATATCTTTAATGAATTGTAGATCCTTAGGATGAAACATTTTAAATACTAAGAAATTACTACATTGTGAAATCGTTGTTTCCGATAATTCTGAAGGTCTTTGAGATACTATACCAAGAAGTAATCCATATTTTCTACCTTCTTTAGCAATTCTTTCAAATATATTATAACCAAGTATATCTACATCACTATCATTTTGTACGTATCTATGAGCTTCTTCTAGTACAATATGGAATGGCATCGAAGCTCTTTGATTAAGGGAAGTAATATAATCAAATAAAAGTTTAGAATATATTTTAACTAAGTTTTTAGCAAATCTATCATCAACATAGTTTATATTAAAGTTAACAATCTGAGCCTTTCTACCATTATTACAAGTAAGCAATGTACTTATAAAGCCTTCTCTATTGACATATCCGTCATACTCAAAATATCTAGCATAATCACTATTCATAAGATTATTAAATCTTACTTTAAGAACATTACCAAGTTCAAAAGCAGTATCACTGTTCATTATACCTTCACTAATTAGTGCAAACTCAAGAGCAGTAGAAAAATCCTTCATCGTATACATAAACTCACCATTAGGTAGATTTAATTCAAAATTATTTAGACATAAACTTTCCAAGTACTCAATGACAAGTTCAACATCTGCAAACTCCCCACCTTGTTCAACAAATAAACATTGTCTAATTGTTCTAGTCCATCCACCTTTTTCAAGTTTAATTTCAAGATTAAGATTACTAGTACTAAACTTAGTTAGGATAGATACAAACTTATTTCTAATAAGACTAGGAGCTTTACCAGAAAATAATACATCTAAAAGACATCTAGCTATAATATCATTTTTTTGACCAATAACCTCTGCTTCTTCTCTAGCAAAATAAGAAACTAACTTTAAAGCTTTCTCAATAATAGGAATTTGTTCTTTAGAAGTAACATTCATAAGTAGACATAGATCATCTACTCCAAGAAGCCAAAAGGGGTACCTAAGTAGTTCAAACTCATTACTATTTATATCAGTAGTGTATACTTTATAATTAATGTTTTCATTAACTTCATGGATTCTCGAAAAAGCTCGCTGATACTCACCATAAGCATCAAATAAGAAAATATTTGAGTAAAAAGGTAATTTCTTACATTGATAAAAGACACTTTGAAGTATTTTAGCGACACTATAACTTTTACCAGAACCAGAGTTACCTAGAATAGAAAAATGATTAGAAAAGAAGTTTCCTATATCTAGTTTAAGATTGTAATTAGGGTATACATAACTCTTACCAAGTACAATGCTATTATCAGAACTGCTACTTAAAATAATATCTAGACTAGCATTATCAATAAGTTCACATACTGCATTAAAAGAAGGCTTAGTAATATCGCCAAATAAAAATTTACCATTCCTTATTTCCCCGGTAAGAACAGTTTTCATGATACCATCTTCAATAGAAGTAACTTCACCGATACTAGTAAAGTCCTTATCTTTAAATACAACATGTTTACCAATTAAGCCATCTATTGAATAAATATCTATACCAAGTCTAACAGATACAATACTTTCGTCAATAGCAATAATCTTTCCTAGCATCCTAACTACATCCTTTCTATTCTATAACAATTATACATCATAAAATAAAATTTGTATATAAATAATTGAAAAAAAACAAGAGTTATGGTAATATGTATTTATAAATAACACTATATATAGGAGGAAAATATGAAAGAATATGTTGTAAAGAAATGTTTGAAGTGTGGAGCTTTAGTAAGAGTATTAGAAGATTGTCCAAATCCCGAATGTGGTATTAAATGTTGTGGTGAACCTATGACTAAATTGAAAACTAATTGTACTGATGGAGCGGTAGAAAAACATGTTCCTAGTTATAAAATAGATGATAGTAAAGTATATGTAACTGTAAACCATGTTATGGAAGAAGATCATTATATCGAGTGGATTAGTTTTGTCTATGATGATATTGAAATAACAACATACTTAACACCAGGTAAAAAGGCTACTGCTCATGGAAAATATGTTAAAGGAATGAAAATATATTCATATTGTAATAGACATGGATTATGGGTAACAGAAGTAGAGTAATTAATTATGGAAGTACAAGAGTTAGAAAATAAAATAAAAGAATTAGAAGCCCGTCTATCTAGATTAGAAAAAATAGAAACAAGAAGACAAACTACTAAGTATATCAAACTATTTATTAAAATTATAATACTATTAGTAATTTTATTTGGTATATGGATAGGTTACAACTATGTAAATGAAACATTTATTAAACCATATAAAGAAACAGTAGATGAAATAAAAGGAACTTATGATAATGTAAAAAACTATGATTTTTCTCTAGAAAATATTCTAGGTAAAAATAAAGATAAGAATAAAGAATAATACTTGTATAGGTATTATTTTTTTAAATCTTTTGAAGCCTGTAGTCTTCAAAAGTACTTTAGAGCCTGTAGTCTCTAAAGTAACAATTATTTAATATTAGATTTTCAATAATAATATTGATATAACCATTGCAACTTAAAGCTATTCTTGGTACAATAAAATTATACAAGGGTGGTTTTATGATTAAAAGAATAAT
>ODAI012015712.1_pt1 | contig 33312 bp, 45 predicted proteins | sample 1539321 | NCBI WGS metagenome assembly ODAI01 (sample SAMN02144231, study PRJEB22623) | gut metagenome | biome: sheep rumen | host: Ovis aries | place: New Zealand
ATCGGCATTATGGCTCATATTGATGCCGGTAAGACAACTACGTCTGAGCGTATTCTCTTCTATACGGGTCTTACTCATAAGATTGGTGAAGTGCACGACGGCGCTGCCACCATGGACTGGATGGCCCAGGAGCAGGAGCGTGGTATCACTATCACCTCTGCTGCTACCACGACGTTCTGGAACTGGAACAACAATAAGTATAAAATCAACTTGATTGACACTCCGGGACACGTTGACTTCACCGCTGAGGTTGAGCGTTCGTTGCGTGTGCTCGACGGTGCTGTTGCTGCTTACTGTGCAGTCGGTGGCGTAGAGCCCCAGTCTGAGACTGTTTGGCGCCAGGCTGATAAGTATAATGTTCCCCGTATCGGTTACGTTAACAAGATGGACCGTAGCGGCGCTGACTTCTTTGAGGTCGTTCGTCAGATGAAGGACGTGCTGGGTGCAAAGGCTGTGCCTGTTGTTATCCCCATCGGTGCTGAAGAGAACTTTAAGGGCGTTGTGGACCTCATCAAGATGAAGGCTATCCTTTGGCACGATGAAACCATGGGCGCAGAGTACAGCGTCGAGGAAATCCCTGCAGACTTGGTCGACGAGGCACAGGAGTGGCGCGACAAGATGCTTGAGACTGTTGCTGAGTATGACGAGGCTCTGATGGAGAAATTCTTCGATGATCCCGAAAGCATCACTGAAGAGGAAATCCTCGCAGGCTTGCGTGCCGCAACTGTCAGCATGGAGATTACTCCGATGCTCTGCGGTTCTTCGTTCAAGAATAAGGGCGTTCAGACACTGCTCGACTATGTTTGTGCTTTCCTGCCCAGCCCGCTGGATACTCCGAATGTCGTCGGAACTAATCCTGAGACTGGTGCCGAGGAGGATCGTAAGCCCAGCGAGGATGAGAAGACTTCAGCTCTCGCATTCAAAATCGCTACCGATCCCTATGTCGGCCGTCTGACCTTCATCCGTGTTTACTCTGGTAAAGTTGAGGCTGGTTCTTACATCTACAACACGCGTTCAGGTAAAAAAGAGCGCGTAAGCCGCCTCTTCCAGATGCACTCCAATCATCAGAACCCCGTAGAGGTTATTGGTGCTGGTGATATCGGTGCCGGTGTCGGTTTCAAGGATATCCGTACAGGTGACACGCTCTGCGATGAGGACGCTCCCATCGTGCTTGAGAGCATGGAGTTCCCCGATCCTGTTATCGGTATCGCTGTTGAACCCAAGACTCAGAAAGATCTGGATAAGCTCAGCAATGGCCTCGCTAAATTGGCTGAAGAAGATCCCACATTTACCGTCCGTACCGACGAGCAGAGCGGTCAGACTATCATCAGTGGTATGGGTGAGTTGCACCTTGATATTATCATTGATCGTCTGAAGCGCGAGTTCAAGGTAGAGTGTAACCAAGGTAAGCCCCAGGTTAACTATAAGGAGGCTATCACAAAGACTGTTAATCTCCGTGAGGTTTATAAGAAGCAGTCTGGTGGTCGTGGTAAGTTTGCAGATATCATCGTCAATGTAGGTCCTGTGGATGACGACTTCGAAGGAAATGGCCTTCAGTTTGTCAACAGTGTTACCGGCGGTAACATTCCTAAGGAGTTCATTCCGGCCGTTCAGAAAGGCTTCGAGAGTGCCATGAAGAATGGCGTGCTCGGTGGCTTCCCCATGGATAGCTTGAAGGTAGAGCTCGTTGATGGTTCGTTCCACCCCGTGGATTCAGACCAGCTTTCATTCGAAATCTGCGCTATTCAGGCATACAAGAATGCTTGTGCTCAGGCCAAGCCTGTACTGATGGAGCCCATCATGAAGCTTGAGGTGGTGACACCTGAGGAGAATATGGGTGATGTCATCGGTGACTTGAATAAGCGTCGCGGACAAGTGGAAGGAATGGATACCAGCCGTAGCGGTGCCCGTATCGTCAAGGCTATGGTTCCCCTGGGCGAGATGTTCGGTTATGTGACGGCTCTCCGTACCATTACCTCTGGTCGTGCTACCAGCAGTATGACCTACGACCATCATGCACCTGTTTCCAGCAGCATCGCTAAGGCCGTGCTCGAGGAAGTTAAGGGTCGCGTAGACTTGGTATAACAAGCGTGAAGAATGATAAGTGAAAATTGATGATTTCATTCGTCATTCGTCATCTGAATTAAATAAAGGCAGGGGGCTGCCGAGCATATGACTCTTCGGCAGTCGCCCACCTTAAATAGTAAATATTAAATATTATAATTGTAAATCGACATCATGAGTCAGAAAATCAGAATCAAACTGAAATCCTACGACCACAACCTCGTAGACAAGTCTGCTGAGAAGATCGTAAAGACAGTGAAGGCAACAGGTGCCATCGTGAGCGGTCCTATACCTCTCCCCACCCACAAGCGTATCTTCACTGTTAACCGTTCAACCTTCGTCAACAAAAAAGCTCGCGAGCAGTTCCAGCTCAGCAGCTATAAGCGTCTCATCGACATCTATAGCAGCACAGCTCAGACTGTTGATGCACTGATGAAATTGGAGCTCCCCAGCGGCGTTGAGGTCGAAATCAAAGTCTAGGAATAAAGTAACTGAAAAAGATCTTTAATTAGATAAATTGTTAATTAATTAATTACTGAAATGCCAGGATTATTAGGAAAGAAAATCGGAATGACATCCGTTTTCAGTGCCGACGGTAAGAACGTACCGTGCACTGTTATCGAATTAGGTCCTTGCGTAGTTACCCAGATCAAGAGCGTCGAGAAGGACGGCTATGCAGCTGTTCAGCTCGGTTTCGAGGAGGCAAAGGAAAAGAATACTCCCAAGCCCATGCTCGGACACTTCGCTAAAAGCGGTACAACACCCAAGCGCCACTTGGCCGAGTTCACAGGTTTTGAAGATGTAAATCTGGGTGATACCATCACCGTTGATATCTTCGCAGATGCACCCTATGTTGATGTTATCGGCACCAGCAAGGGTAAAGGCTTCCAAGGCGTTGTTAAGCGTCATGGCTTCGGTGGCGTAGGTCAAAGCACACACGGTCAGGATGACCGTCTGCGTAAGCCAGGTTCTATTGGTGCCTGCTCTTATCCTGCAAAGGTCTTCAAAGGCCTGCGTATGGGTGGCCAGATGGGCAATGCCCGCGTGACTACGCACAACCTGCAAGTGTTAAAAGTGATTCCCGAGCACAACCTGCTCCTTATCAAGGGCAGTATTCCGGGTTTCAAAGGTTCAATCGTAAGCGTTATTAAGTAAGATGGAAGTCAGTGTATTGAATATCAAAGGTCAGGATACCGGCCGCAAGGTCGTCCTCGACGATGCTATCTTCGGCATCGAGCCCAATGACCACGCAATCTATCTCGATGTCCGCCTCTTCCTCGCCAACCAGCGCCAGGGCACAGCCAAGGCTAAGGAGCGCTCCGAAGTGAGTGGCTCTACTCGTAAACTTGGTCGTCAGAAAGGCGGCGGCGGTGCACGTCGTGGCGACATCAACTCACCTGTACTCGTAGGTGGTGGCCGTGTGTTCGGCCCTCAGCCCCGCGACTATGGCTTCAAGCTCAATAAGAAAGTTCGTCGTCTTGCTCGTAAGAGCGCCTTGGCTTACAAAGCACAAGAAAACGCTATTGTAGTCGTTGAGGACTTTACTTTTGATGCACCGAAGACCAAAAACTTCGTTGAAGTGATAAATAATCTTAAAGTTGATGGCAAAAAGTCCCTTTTCGTTTTGCAGGGTACGGATAAAGCTGTATATTTGTCGGCTCGCAATATTGAGCGTGTCAATGTTATGGCTGCATCTGCGCTGAACACTTACAAAGTGCTCGACGCAGACGTGCTTGTGCTCACTGAAAGTGCACTTGGCGTTGTCGGAGAAACTCTTAACAATTAATGAGCAACAACTATGGGATATATCGTAAAACCTTTGGTCACTGAGAAGATGACCAATATCACAGAGAAGCAGAACAAGTTCGGCTTCATTGTGCGTCCTGAGGCTAATAAGCTCGAGATTAAGAAGGAAATTGAAGAGCTCTACAACGTCACCGTTACTGGTATCAGCACTGCTTCCTATGCAGGCAAGAACAAGAGCCGTTATACCAAGTCCGGTCTGATTCAAGGCCGCTCGAACGCATTCAAGAAGGCTATCGTCACTCTGAAGGAGGGCGAGACCATCGATTTTTATAGTAATATCTAATCATTAAGATGGCAGTACGTAAATTAAAGCCCACAACACCGGGCCAAAGACACAAGATTATAGGTACATTCGAAGAGATTACTGCATCTGTACCTGAAAAGTCTCTCACCTATGGTAAGCGCTCTACCGGTGGCCGAAACAATACCGGTAAGATGACTGTTCGCTACATGGGCGGCGGTCACAAGCGCAAGTTCCGTTTCATCGATTTCAAGAGAGATAAAGATGGTGTTCCCGCAGTCGTGAAGACAATTGAATACGATCCGAACCGTTCGGCTCGTATCGCTTTGCTCTTTTACGCTGATGGTGAAAAACGTTATATTATTGCTCCTAACGGTCTGCAGGTAGGCATGACCCTTATGTCGGGCGCAGAAGCTGCACCTGAAGTAGGTAATGCTCTTCCCATGCAGAACATCCCCGTTGGTACGGTTATCCACAACATTGAGCTCCGTCCTGGTCAGGGCGCTCTGCTCGTCCGTTCGGCTGGTAACTTTGCTCAGCTCACCTCTCGTGAGGGTCGTTATTGCGTGATCAAGCTCCCTTCGGGTGAGACGCGCAAGATTCTTAGCGCTTGCAAGGCTACTGTCGGCAGCGTCGGCAACAGCGATCATGCACTCGAAAGCTCCGGTAAGGCTGGACGTAGCCGCTGGCTCGGTCGCCGTCCTCACAACCGTGGTGTTGTTATGAATCCGCACGATCACCCGATGGGTGGTGGTGAAGGTCGCCAGAGTGGTGGACATCCGCGTTCACGTAAGGGTCTCTATGCAAAGGGTCTCAAGACACGTGCTCCTAAGAAGCAGTCGAATAAGTACATCATTGAAAGAGCCAATAAAAAGTAATCACAGTTAAACTCAAAGAAATATTATGAGTCGTTCACTTAAGAAAGGTCCATACATCGCAGTAAGCCTCGAAAAGAAGGTTCTCGCTATGAACGAGAGCGGTAAGAAGAACGTCGTGAAGACTTGGGCTCGTGCTTCAATGATCAGCCCTGACTTCGTAGGCCACACGATTGCTGTACATAACGGCAATAAGTTCATTCCTGTATACGTGACTGAGAATATGGTTGGCCACAAGCTCGGTGAGTTTGCTCCCACCCGCAAGTTCGGCGGCCATGCAGGTCAGAAGAAGAAGTAACAGGACCCAGGACATTCAAGATTCACTATTTGAATAATTAGAGTAATAATATAATGGGAAAAAGAAAAAGACTGGCAGCCGAAGCACGAAAGGCTGCACTGAAGACCCAGTATTTTGCAAAGGCTAAGAGCGTGCCTTCCTCCCCCCGAAAGATGCGTTATGTGGTTGATTTGATCCGCGGTATGGAGGTGAATCGTGCACTGGCTACACTGCACTTCAACAAGAAAGCTGCAGCTGCAGACGTGGAGAATCTTCTCCGCTCGGCTATTGCCAACTGGGAACAGAAGAATGATCGCAAGGCCGAGGATGGCGAGCTGATCGTATCGAGAGTATTTGTCGACGAAGGTGCTACACTCAAGCGTATGCGCCCTGCACCTCAGGGCCGTGGATATCGCATCCGCAAACGCAGCAACCACGTCACCTTGTTCGTTGACACTAAAACTAATGACTAAGTAACAATATGGGACAGAAAGTTAATCCTATAAGCAACCGTCTTGGCATTGTCCGCGGTTGGGATTCCAATTGGTATGGTGGCAAGAACTTCGGCGATTCCATTCTTGAGGACAGCAAGATTCGCAAGTATCTCATGGTTCGCCTCGGTGATGCCAGCATCTCCCGCATCGTCATCGAACGCACGTTGAAGCTCGTGACAATCACCATCTGCACCTCTCGTCCAGGTCTTATCATTGGCAAGGGTGGTGAGAAGGTTGATGCACTTAAAAAGGAGCTCAAGAAGATTACCGACAAGGAGATCCAGATAAATATTTTCGAGATTAAAAAGCCCGACCTCGATGCGAATATCGTTGGTGCTAACATCGCTAAGCAAGTTGAGGGTAAAATCGCTTACCGTCGTGCCATCAAAATGGCCATTGCAAATGCTATGCGTGCTGGTGCTGAAGGTATTAAGGTGCTTATCTCCGGCCGTTTGAACGGAGCTGAAATCGCACGTAGCGAGATGTTCAAAGAGGGACGTACTCCTCTGCACACTTTCCGCGCAGACATTGACTACTGTCAGACTGAAGCTCTTACGAAAGTGGGTTTGCTGGGAATCAAGGTGTGGATCTGCCGCGGTGAGGTTTATGGCAAGAAGGATCTTGCTCCTAACTTCGCTCAGCAGAAAGAGACGGGTCGTTTCGGCGGAAATGAGCGCGGCGGTCGTCGCGGTCCCCGTCGTCCTCGCAACAATAATCGTTAAACTTCATCTGAAACAACGCAACTATGTTACAGCCGAAAAGAACAAAATATAGAAGACCGCAAAAAGGTCGTTGCAAAGGCAACGCCCAGCGCGGCAATCAGCTCGCTTTCGGATCCTTCGGCATCAAGAGCCTCGATACACACTGGATTACTGGTCGTCAGATTGAGGCCGCCCGTGTTGCCGTAACCCGATATATGCAACGTGAAGGTCAGGTCTGGATTCGTATCTTCCCTGACAAACCTATCACTAAGAAGCCTGCCGATGTACGTATGGGTAAAGGTAAGGGTGACCCCGTAGGTTACGTTTTCCCCATCACCCCTGGACGTATCATCTTTGAGGTTGAAGGTGTACCTTATGAGACTGCAAAAGAAGCTCTGCGCCTCGCTGCCCAGAAGCTTCCCGTGACAACGAAGTTCATTGTTAGAAGAGACTACGACAAAAACGCTTGATTATGAAGATTACAGAAGTTAGAGCTCTTACTGTTGAGGAGCTCGTTGAGAAAATTGAAACGGCCAAGGCTCAGTACCGTCAGATGCTGTTGAACCACGCCGTGTCACCCCTGGAGAATCCTTCTGAAATCAAGAAGGTGCGTCGTGAAATTGCTCGCATGAAAACCATTCTCACGGAGAAACAGAATGCTAATTAATAATGGTCTTAGACATGGAAGTTAGAAACTTAAGAAAAACTAGAACCGGCGTTGTCATCAGCGACAAGATGGATAAGACCATTGTAGTGGCTGCCAAGTATAAGGAAAGACACCCGATTTATGGTAAGTTCGTCCAGAAGACGAAGAAATACCATGCTCATGACGAGAAGAACGACTGCCATCGCGGTGATACAGTTCTTATTATGGAAACCCGTCCCCTGAGCAAAACCAAGAGATGGAGAGTAGTAGAAATCGTTGAAAGAGCTAAGTAATTATGATACAGGCAGAATCTAGATTAGTTGTTGCAGACAATAGCGGCGCTAAAGAGTGTCTATGCATCCGCGTTTTGGGCGGAACTCGTCGTCGTTATGCAACAGTTGGGGACGTTATTGTCGTCTCTGTGAAGAGCGTCATCCCCTCAAGCGATATTAAAAAGGGTGCTGTGTCGAAAGCTTTGATCGTCCGCACAAGCAAGGAAGTCCGTCGTGCCGATGGCTCCTATATACGTTTCGACGACAACGCTTGCGTACTGTTGAACAATGCTGGTGAACTTCGCGGTAGCCGCATCTTCGGCCCTGTGGCCCGTGAGCTGCGTGCAACCAATATGAAGGTGGTTTCACTCGCACCCGAGGTACTTTAATCATCAAAAAGATTCATTACAGTAATGGCTAAGTTACATATTAAGAAAGGCGATACCGTCATGATTCTTGCGGGCAATAGCAAAGGCCAGACAGGCAAAGTCTTGAAGGTGCTCGTCAAGGAGCAGAAGGCTATCGTAGAAGGCCAGAATATGGTCTCCAAGAGCCAGAAGCCCAGTGCAAAGAACCCTCAGGGTGGCATCGTAAAGCAGGAAGCCCCAATCCACATCTCGAATCTGAATGTGGTGGATCCTAAATCCGGCAAGGCTACCCGTATTGGACGTAAGTTAAACGAAGACGGCAAGCTTGTCCGCTATGCCAAAAAATCAGGAGAGGAGATTAAGTAATGGCAAATACAGCAAGACTGAAGCAGGAGTACATCGAGCGTATTGCTCCCGCATTAAAAGAGAAGTTCGGCTACACTTCTGCTATGCAGATTCCCGTCCTGAAGAAGATCGTGGTCAATCAGGGCCTTGGCATCGCAACTGCAGACAAGAAGATTATTGAAGTTGCTGTCAACGAGCTTACGGCTATCACCGGTCAGAAAGCTGTTGCCACCGTTTCGAAAAAGGACGTGGCTAACTTCAAGCTTCGTAAGAAGATGCCCATCGGTGTTATGGTGACTTTGCGTCGTGAGCGTATGTATGAGTTCCTTGAGAAACTCGTGAAGGTTGCTCTTCCCCGTATCCGCGACTTTAAAGGTATCGAGAGCAAGCTTGACGGACGTGGTAATTATACCCTTGGCATTCAGGAGCAGATTATCTTCCCTGAGATAAACATTGATGCTATTGATCGCATCGTGGGTATGAATATCACATTCGTGACAACAGCTAAGACAGACGAGGAAGGCTTCGCCCTTCTCAAGGAGTTTGGACTTCCCTTTAAAAACGCTAAAGACTAAGCAACTATGGCAAAAGAATCAATGAAAGCACGTGAGGTAAAGCGCGCTAAGCTCGTTGCCAAGTACGCTGCAAAGCGTGCTGCCCTCAAGAAGATTGTCAATACGGGCGATCCTGTTGAGGCCTTTGAGGCAGCACAGAAGCTGCAGAGCATTCCTCGCAATGCAAATCCCATCCGCCTGCACAACCGTTGCAAGATTACGGGCCGTCCTAAAGGTTACATCCGCCAGTTCGGTATCTCCCGTATTCAGTTCCGTGAGATGGCTTCTCAGGGCCTCATCCCCGGTGTGCGCAAGGCAAGTTGGTAAGCTGATATAGCACCCCAATTATTATTATCTTTTAATATTGTCGGCAGAGTGCCGATTAATTAAATCTTAAACAACAATGACAGATCCTATTGCAGATTATTTGACGCGGTTACGCAACGCCATTATGGCAAAGCACCGTGTGGTTGAAGTGCCCGCGTCGAATCTGAAGAAGGAGATCACAAAGATCCTCTTCGAGAAGGGCTACATCCTCAACTACAAGTTTGTTGATGATGGTCCTCAGGGCACCATTAAGATTGCCCTTAAGTACGATGCTGTTAACAAGGTTAACGCCATCAAAAAACTCATCCGCGTGTCCAAGCCCGGTATGCGTAAGTATACAGGTTACAAGGATATGCCTCGTGTCATCAACGGTCTTGGCATCGCTGTCATCTCAACCTCTAAGGGTGTGATGACCAATAAGGAAGCCGCAGAACAGAAGATTGGTGGCGAAGTTCTTTGTTACGTATATTAAATTAGGAGGAATTAACATGTCAAGAATTGGTAAATTGCCCATTAACATCCCTGCAGGTGTTGAGATTTCCATTGACGGTAACAAGGTTACGGTCAAAGGTAAGGAGGGTGTTTTAACCCAAGAGGTTAATCCTTCCATTAAAGTTAATTACGACAAAGAAAAGGCAGAAATCACGTTTGATATCGATGAGACCTACGATCCCATCAATGTTTCTATGAAGCAGAAACAAGCTTATCATGGTCTTTATCGTTCACTCATCCACAACATGGTTGTAGGTGTGAGCGAAGGCTATACCAAGCAGATGGAGCTCGTCGGTGTCGGTTATCGTGTGAGCAACAAGGGCAACCTTGTGGAGTTCGCGCTTGGTTATACCCATAGTATCTTTATCCAGCTTCCTGCCGAGATAAAGGTAGAGACCAAAGCCGAGCGTAACCAGAATCCCCAGATTATCTTGAAGTCTTGTGACAAACAGCTCCTCGGACAGGTTTGTGCCAAGATTCGTTCTTTCCGTAAGCCCGAACCTTACAAGGGCAAGGGTATCTTGTTCGTTGGCGAGCAGATTCGTAGGAAGTCTGGTAAGTCAGCAGGTGCTAAATAATAGTAACTCTAAAATAGCGTAATCATGACAACGAAAATAGAAAGACGAATCAAGATTAAGTATAGAGTTCGTAACAAAATCTCTGGCACTGCAGAGCGTCCCCGTATGTCGGTCTTCCGCAGTAACAAGCAGATTTATGTTCAAGTTATCAACGACCTGACAGGTACCACCCTCTGCGCAGCATCTTCTCTTGGCATGGAAGCATGCCCCAAGAAAGAGCAGGCAGCAAAGGTCGGTGAACTCATAGCAAAGAAAGCCCTTGAGGCAGGTATCACCACTGTGGTTTTCGACCGCAACGGTTACCTCTATCATGGCCGTGTGAAAGAAGTTGCAGACGCAGCACGTAAAGGTGGACTTAAATTCTAAATCATTATGGCAATCAAGAATGTAAAGATCAATAGCGATGTTGAATTGAAGGACCGCCTCGTAGCTATAAACCGCGTCACTAAGGTGACGAAGGGTGGTCGCACGTTCACATTCGCAGCAATTGTAGTAGTAGGCGACGGCAAGGGCATCATCGGTTATGGCCTCGGCAAAGCTGGTGAAGTTACAGCCGCTATCGCCAAGGGCGTAGAAGCAGCCAAGAAGAATCTGGTTCAGGTGCCCGTTATCAAGGGTACAGTCCCTCATGAGCAGGCTGCTAAGTTTGGTGGCGCAGAAGTGCTCATCATGCCAGCTTCTACCGGTACCGGTGTAGTGGCAGGTGGTGCTATGCGTGCCGTCCTTGAGAGTGTTGGTATCACTGACTGTCTTGCAAAGAGTAAGGGTTCTTCCAACCCTCACAATTTGGTGAAGGCAACCATCGCTGCTTTGGCAGAGATGCGTGATGCACGTCAGGTTGCACAGAACCGTGGCGTCAGTGTTGAGAAAGTATTTAGAGGTTAACAAACAGGAGGACCAAGATTATGGCAACAATCAAAGTTAAGCAGATTAAGAGCCGCATCGGCGCTCCCAAGAATCAGAAACGCACACTTGATGCTATGGGTCTTCGCAAGCTCAATCATGTTGTTGAGTTGCAGGATACTCCCTCTGTGCGCGGTCAGATTCAGACAGTTCACCACTTGGTGAAAGTCATCGACTAAGTTAATCTATTATTCACGTTTTAAACCGACACACGAATATGAAATTACATAATTTGACACCTGCAGCTGGTAGCACGAAGACGCGTAAACGCATCGGTCGTGGTCCAGGCTCTGGTCTCGGTGGAACCTCCACACGTGGTCATAAAGGTGCAAAGGCTCGTTCGGGCTACAAGAAGAAGATCGGCTTTGAAGGTGGTCAGATGCCTCTTCAGCGTCGTCTGCCGAAATTCGGCTTCAAGAATATCAACCGCAAAGAGTATGCCGCCATTAACTTAAGTACCATTCAGAAACTTGCTGAACGTGGCATGGAGAAGATTGGTATAGAGGAACTCGTAGCAGCTCGCTTGGTTAAGGCCGGTGAGCTTGTTAAAGTGCTCGGCTACGGCGAACTCACTGCCAAGGTTGAGGTTGTAGCTAATGCCTTCTCAAAAACTGCCGAGGCTGCTATCACAGCTGCAGGCGGTACAGCAACAACTTTGTAAGACCAAATAAGCTCATGAAGAAGTTTTTTGCAACACTGAAGAACATCTGGATGATTGAGGACCTTCGTACGAAGATCCTCATCACCCTGGGCTTTGCCGCCGTCTATCGTTTCGGCTCTTTTGTGGTGCTTCCTGGCATAAATCCTAATATGCTTGTGGCACTTCGAGAGCAGACGAGTGAGGGTCTGATGAGCCTTCTCAACATGTTCTCTGGAGGTGCATTCTCCAATGCGTCAATCTTCGCTTTGGGAATCATGCCTTATATTACGGCATCCATCGTCATTCAGCTTCTTGCTGTAGCTGTACCTTATTTCCAGAAGATGCAGCGCGAAGGTGAAAGCGGCCGTCGAAAGATCAATCAGTACACCCGTTATCTGACGATTTTCATCCTCTTGTTCCAAGCACCAGGTTATCTGGTGAATCTTCGTCACATGTCAGGCGGTGCTTTGTCGCCCGCTATAGGTTGGACCTCGTTCATGATTTCTTCTACCATCATTCTTGCCGCAGGCAGTATGTTCATCCTTTGGTTGGGTGAGCGCATTACCGACAAGGGCATTGGTAATGGTGTCTCGATGATCATTATGTTGGGTATCATTGCCCGCCTGCCTCAGGCATTCGGTCAGGAGGCTGTCAGCCGTCTGAAGAATCTCGAAGGCGGTGGCTTGGTAATGTTCCTCATTGAGCTCGTCATCCTCTTCCTTGCTATCATTGCCGCCATCATGCTCACCCAGGCTACCCGTAAGGTGCCCGTGCAGTATGCCAAGCGTGTAATGGGTGGTCAGCAGATTGGTGGTGCCCGCCAGTACATCCCCTTGAAGCTATTTGCAGCCAATGTGATGCCTATCATCTTTGCTCAGGCCATTATGTTCCTGCCTATCACTTTGATGCAAGCCTTCAGCGATGGTCAGAATCCATCTGCTGTATTGATGGCTTTGTCAGATCATCGTAGTTGGGCGTACAATATTGTCTTTGCAGCTTTGATTATTATCTTCACCTACCTCTACACGGCAATCACCATGAATCCTGTGCAGATGGCAGAAGATATGAAGCGCAACAATGGCTTCATCCCTGGCGTACGTCCGGGTAAGGATACCGCTGATTACATTGATAATGTGATGTCACATATCACCCTTCCGGGTTCTATCTTCTTGGCCTTCATTGCATGTATGCCCGCTTTCGCAGGCCTGCTCAATGTTCAGCCAGAGTTCGGACAGTTCTTCGGAGGTACATCGTTGCTCATCCTTGTTGGTGTTGTGCTTGACACACTCCAGCAGATCGAGAGCCACCTGCTTATGCGTCACTACGACGGCCTGCTTGAGTCAGGTCGCATCCGTGGCCGTGGCGGAGTGAGTGCCTACTAATATATTAAAGGAGTATCACCGAGATGATATTTCTGAAGACAGAAGATGAAATCGAGTTGATGCGGGCTGCCAATCAGTTGGTAGCAGCCACACTGGCTGAAGTGGGTAAAGCCATTAAGCCAGGCGTGACAACCGCTCAGCTTGACCATCTCGCAGAAGAATTCATCCGCGACCACGGGGCCATACCTACCTTCAAGGGTTTCCCAAATCCTTATGGAGGTCCCTTCCCCGGAAGTATATGCACCTCAATCAACGACGTCGTCGTTCATGGGATACCGTCCGAGAAGGATGTCTTACAAGATGGAGATATCATCTCCGTTGACTGCGGAACCCTTCTCAATGGCTACAATGGCGACTCCTGCTACACCTTTCAAGTAGGAACCGTAGCAGAGGATGTCCTCAAATTGCTCAAGACGACAAAAGCCTCCCTCTATAAGGGAATAGAAGCCGCCGTCGCAGGTCATCGTATAGGTGACATCGGCTATGCAGTCCAGACCTATTGCGAAGCTCAAGGCTATGGTGTAGTTCGCGAGTTCGTAGGTCATGGAATCGGCCGCGAGATGCATGAAGACCCTCAGGTGCCCAACTATGGTCGCCGAGGTCAGGGCAAGCAGATAAAGAATGGCCTCTGCATTGCAATAGAGCCCATGATTACAATGGGATCGCACGAGATTTATATGATGCCAGATAAATGGACGATAAAGACTCGTGACGGAAAGCCGGCCGCTCATTTCGAGCATACCATGGCCATCCACCACGGCAAGGCAGAGATCCTATCATCTTTCGATGAAATAGAGAAGTTCGAAGCTTCTTGTTCACATTGATTCAGAATTACAATCTCAGAAACTCAATACACTCAGTATGGCAAAGCAATCCGCTATCGAACAAGACGGGCAAATCGTAGAAGCCCTCTCCAATGCGATGTTTCGTGTAGAACTGGAGAACGGGCATCAGATCACAGCACACATCTCTGGCAAGATGCGTATGCACTACATCAAGATTCTTCCCGGAGACAAAGTCAAGGTAGAGATGAGCCCGTATGACCTTACCAAAGGTCGCATCGTATTCCGATTCAAATAATAAGCAACAATATGAAAACAAGAGCATCCTTAAAAAAGCGTACCCCCGACTGCAAGATTGTTCGTCGCAAGGGGCGCCTGTATGTGATTAACAAGAAAAACCCCAAGTTCAAGACACGTCAGGGGTAAGATTGTATTGCAAAACGAATAAGTATAGTATATGGCAATAAGAATTGTTGGTGTCGATTTACCTCAGAACAAGAGAGGTGAAATCGCTTTGACCTATGTTTATGGCATTGGTCGCAGTAGCGCAGCAAAGATTCTCGCAAAAGCAGGTGTCGACAAAGACATCAAAGTAAAGGACTGGACCGACGACCAGGCCTCCAAGATACGTGAAGTAATCGCTGCCGATTATAAAGTAGAAGGTGATCTCCGCTCTGAGATTGCTATGAACATCAAACGCCTGATGGATATCGGTTGTTACCGCGGAGTCCGCCATCGTAATGGTCTTCCCGTACGTGGCCAGAGCACAAAGAATAATGCCCGCACACGTAAAGGTAAGAAGAAGACCGTTGCAAATAAGAAAAAGGCTACAAAATAATCATTAAGATATGGCAAAGAAAACAGTCGCAGCAAAGAAAAGAAACGTCAAGGTTGATGCTTTGGGCCAGCTCCACGTGCATAGCTCATTCAACAATGTCATCGTTTCCCTTGCCAACAGCGAAGGCCAGGTGATTTCATGGTCCAGCGCAGGCAAGATGGGTTTTCGTGGTTCTAAGAAGAACACCCCCTATGCAGCTCAGATGGCAGCTCAGGATTGTGCAAAGGTCGCCTATGACCTCGGCCTCCGTAAGGTAAAGGCTTATGTCAAGGGTCCTGGAAACGGTCGCGAGAGCGCTATCCGTACCATTCATGGTGCAGGCATAGAGGTTGTGGAGATCGTAGACGTTACTCCGCTTCCTTTCAATGGATGCCGTCCTCCGAAGCGTCGTCGCGTCTAATCGCCAGTGAACCCGAATCCCCAAATAGTAAATCGTAAATAGTAATTAACTATGGCTCGTTATACAGGTCCAAAATCAAAGATTGCCCGTCGTTTCGGCGAGGCTATATTCGGTCCCGACAAGGTTTTATCCAAGCGCAACTTCCCTCCTGGGCAGCATGGAAACAACCGTCGTCGCAAGACCTCCGAGTACGGTGTCATGCTTGCTGAGAAGCAAAAGGCAAAGTACACCTATGGCGTACTCGAAAAACAGTTCCGCAACATGTTTGATAAGGCTGCACGTACCAATGGCATTACCGGTGAGATCCTTCTCCAGAATCTCGAGTGCCGCCTCGACAATGTAGTGTTCCGTCTTGGCATCGCTCCTACCCGCGCTGCTGCACGTCAGCTCGTCAGTCATCGTCACATTGTCGTTGACGGCAAGGTGGTGAACATCCCCAGCTACAGTGTCAAGCCTGGTCAGATTATCGGCGTTCGCGAGAAGAGCAAATCACTTGAGGTTATTGCCGCAGCACTTGCAGGCTTCAATCACAGCAAATATCCTTGGATTGAATGGGACGAAGCTCAGAAGTCTGGCAAGCTCTTGCATAAGCCCGAGCGTGCAGATATCCCCGAGAACATCAAGGAACAACTGATTGTAGAACTCTACTCTAAATAAACAGTAATTATGGCGATATTAGCATTTCAAAAACCTGACAAGGTGTTAATGGTGGAGGCCGACGACAAATACGGCAAGTTCGAATTTCGTCCGTTGGAGCCCGGCTTCGGTATTACCGTAGGTAATGCTCTTCGCCGTATTCTGCTTTCTTCTCTCGAAGGCTATGCCATCAACACAATCCGCATCGATGGCGTAGAACATGAGTTCGCATCAGTTCCCGGCGTCAAAGAGGACGTTACCAACATTATTCTCAACCTCAAGCAGGTCCGCTTCAAGCAAGTCGTTGAAGAGTTCGAAAGCGAAAAGGTGAGCATCAATGTAGAGAACACGACAGTCCTCACAGCCGGTGATTTCAATAAATATTTGACAGGCTTCGAGGTCCTGAATCCCGACCTCGTAATATGCCATCTGGATCCGAAGGCCACCATGCAGATAGAGATATCTGTCAACAAAGGCCGTGGTTACGTTCCTTCCGAGGAAAACCGTGAGTTCTGCACCGACGTCAATGTAATTCCCATTGACTCCATCTACACTCCGATCCGCAACGTTAAATATCAGGTAGAGAACTTCCGCGTAGAGCAGAAGACTGACTACGAAAAACTCGTCCTTGAGATTACAACAGACGGTTCCATACACCCGAAGGATGCACTCAAAGAGGCCGCTAAAATCCTTATCTACCACTTCATGCTCTTCTCCGACGACAAGATCACCCTTGAGAACATCGACGCAGAAGGCAATGAGGAATTCGACGAGGAAGTGCTGCACATGCGTCAGCTCCTGAAGACGAAGCTCGTTGATATGGATCTCTCCGTTCGCGCTCTCAACTGCCTCAAGGCAGCAGACGTCGAGACCCTCGGAGACCTCGTACAGTACAACAAGACCGACCTCCTCAAGTTCCGCAACTTCGGTAAGAAATCGCTCACTGAGCTTGATGATTTGCTCGAGAGTCTGAATCTGTCGTTTGGAACTGATATATCAAAGTATAAATTAGAAAAAGAATAATAATGAGACACGGAAAGAAATTCAATCATCTGGGCCGTACTGCATCTCATCGCGATGCCATGCTTTCCAACATGGCTACCTCCTTGATTATGCACAAAAGAATCACTACGACCCTCGCTAAGGCCAAGGCTCTGAAGAAATTCATCGAGCCCCTTCTGACCAAGGCAAAGCAAGATACGACCAATGCACGTCGTGTGGTCTTCAGCCACCTCCAGAACAAATATGCCATCACAGAGCTCTTCCAGGTAGTGAGCCCCAAGATTGCAGATCGTCCCGGTGGTTATACACGCATCATCAAGACGGGCTACCGTCAGGGCGATATGGCTCCCATGTGCTTCATCGAGCTCGTCGACTTCGATGAGAATATGGCCAAGGTTGCAAAGAAAGCTACACGCACACGTCGTAGCCGTAAGGCTGCTGCAGGAGAGGCTCCTGCCGCTCCTGCTGAGACTCCTGCTCAGGAGCCCGCAACAGAAGCTACTGCTGAATAATTCTCTATTGCAATACATACTAAAAGGGCAACCCGTGAGGGCTGCCCTTTTTTTTATCCGTTAAGCCAATCAAAGCCTTAATTTACCCCGAGCTCGATAGAGCAATAATATGTTTACCCCAAAGCAGCTCGTAATGGCCGACAGACCTCCTGTTAAGCCCAAAGTCAACAGTTGTCATAGGGATTGTACATCGGAGCCTTCAGGCCCCATTTGCGCGCATAGTAGCCTACTGTGTGACGTAAGCCCGAATACTTCAAGGTATCAAAGATACTGCGATGTCGCCATGGCGTCATGTCGCGGTACATCTCCCATTGCTTGGCATAAGGGTGCTGACACCCAACAATCCATGGCTTCTGAGGCAATGTGAAGTGAACGATGACCGGATGTTTGACGGCCTCCTTCAGTTGCTCCCCATACTTCTTGAGATCAATCTGAATCAGCTCCTGTTTATAGAAAAACGCATTCTGGGCATTATATTTCAAAGGCAGCGTCAGTTTGGAGTCGCGGAACAGGACGTTAAGGACATCCTGATCGTGCAGCCTTATCTGATCAGCGTGGTTTTTCATAAAGTCAACAAACACCTCCATCATGTTAGTCTCTCTCCACAGCCGGAGATTGATCAGCAGTACGCCGGCATTGAAATAGCCGATCGACTGAGGATAGCCCAGCCACTGATACCGTTTTTCATCCCCTTCATCCATATCCGTAACGGCAGCTACAGGATGCTCGGCGAGTTCGGTGTTCCACAAATCAGCCAGCGAACCCGTAATGATGATATCGCTGTCCACATACAAGACCTTGTCTATCGTCGCCGGCAATATCGTTTCCATGAAAAGCCTGTAGTAAGTGGCCTTAGTGATATGCGGCGAACATTCACCAATCCTTGGGTACGACTCAAAAACGTTGTCATCTATTAGATAGAATTTCACCGCCTTTCCGTCATATTTGCCAACAAGCTGCAATAGCTCATTCTTTTGTCGTTCCGCCACACTGCTGTCAATGAGCACATGGAAGGTAATCTTCTCTTCGCGATTATTCTCGCAAACCGATGTCATCATCACGCCTGTAGGCATGATGTAATTCTTGTCTGTACTACTTACAATGTCTATCATAACCTTTTCTTGATAACGTTTATAATCATCAGGAGCGCATTATAGGCACTCAACAATTGCAGCCAACACCTTTCCTTCAGCGTTGTTCCCCACATGTCAAGCAGCTCGTTCCTGACGTCATTGTTATAGCCGCTAAAATGTATCTGGCGTAAGCAATCCCTGCGATGAGCGCGGAAATCCTTCTCCGTCAGAAGACCTTTATTCCTGAAACCTTCATACATCCTTTTCAACTCTATTGCACCATGGCCGTTTTTCCTCTCCCTGGCAGTAGTGTTAGCCTCATAGATCCTATAGCTGTTGAGGGGCAGGTTCACATAAGCCACCTTGCCCTGCTCAGCCAAGCCTACGGCAAACGACCAATCTCCGGCACCTCTAAACTCCATGTAAGCCAAGGGAATCTTCTTTGCCGCATCACGTCTGAAGAGAGCCGAACTGATATTCTGCACGCACGATTTATGAACCAAGTGTTTCTTCATGAACGACGTGCCATCCATCACAAAATCTTCTGTAAGCGTATCCTGGAAATGGTTGGGCTTTTCCTTGCCATTCTCATCAATCGCCTTTGAGCGGCAGAAAGCCAGAACCACCTCCCGATCCTGACACCTTTTCACCAGCGTTTCCAAGAACGTCTGCTCGCAGCTGTCGTCGCTCTCCGCAATCCAGATCAACTCGCCTTTGGCCATGCTGATACCTTTTTGCCATTGCTTGAAAGGCGACCCCGAGTTCTGTTCGTTCACCACAATCTGCGTCACCTTGGGGTGGTTCTTGTATCGATTGATCACTTCCAGGCTATTGTCCGTCGAACAGTCGTCCAGTATCATAACTTCAAAGTCCTGATACGTTTGGTTCAGCACACTCCTGATGCGCTCGTCCAAGAAACGGGCGTGGTTAAAATTGGGAATTATTACGGTAACCATTCTCTTAGTCACAATAAGGATACTTAGAAAAATCAATTCTTGTGAAAAGCCTGTCCAGACAAGCCAGACAAATTTTCGTCAACGAAGCCGCTATACCTCCTTTTTCAAGTAAAAGCCTTGCACGGACCGTGTGGCGGCTGGCAGCATAGCTATTCAGATGCTCCAGCGACTTGACGATTGGTTCTGAAGGAATATGCCTGACCACTTCCCACTCCCTTGACCGTGAGTCCGAAGTCGCAGAGCTGATACCATCCATGTCATACCAGCACACCGTATGGTTTACATATTCAAAAGACGCACCATTAAGCGCCAGCTCAATCCATCGCTTCCAGTCGGCGTATATTTTCAGGGATTCATCATAGCCCTTCGTGCTTAGCAAACAGCATTTAATGAACATCGCCTGATGACAGATATTTTTGCACCATAAGCCATACATCTCAACAGGCGAAGGAAAATGCTGCAAACACGTGTGGTCCTCATAGACTTGCATCCAATCCCCATAAAGCACATCAGCCACCCTCCTTTCGGCGAACACCTTTTGCAGTGTCTCAGCCTCATAAAAAGTATCGCCGGAATTCATGAAGTTTAGGTATTCCCCTTTAGCCAGAGCAATGCCCTTATTCATGGCATTATATACGCCCTTATCCGGTTCTGAACACCAGTAGGCGAAGTGCTCCTGATACTGTTCAATCAGTTCTCGGCTGCCATCCGTGCTACCGCCGTCAACGACAATCCATTCATAGTCCGTCCATGTCTGTGCAAGAACGGAGTCGATGGTCTTCTTCAGTCCATCGCGGTTATTATAGTTTATGGTAATAATAGAGAGAGTCATAAAAGTAAGAAATCGTCAATATTATGTGGGGTGATGACTTTGAATGTGGCGTTAGGATATGCTGATGCAAAAGAGGTGGGACATTTAATGTTCGCCTTATGTTCGTTCCATTTGAACTCAAAGGCTGAAAGCTGTCCGTCTTCTTCCTCTATATAGTCTATCTCGTTCTGTTGCTGTGTACGCCAGAACCAGGACTTGGTAAATCCTTCTTGATAGACCAACCGTTTCATTCGTTCTGCTATCACGAAATTCTCCCAAAGTGGACCTGCATCCGTTCGGTTCTCTATGAAAGAGAAATTACCAATGACCGCATTACGTATGCCCAAATCCCAGAAGTATATCTTCCGACTGTTCTTCAGCTCATTGCGCAAATTCCGACTAAAGCTGCCCAGACGGAAAATAATATACGCCTTTTCCAAGATATCAACATAGCGTTCCACGGTTTTAGGATCCAACCCCACCAATTGCCCAATCTCGTTATAGCTAACCTGACTTCCAATTTGGAAAGCCAGAGCCTGAAGAAGTTTTACCATCTTATCAGACTTATTGATACCATCAAATGATAAGATATCCCGATAGAGATAGCTATCCGACAATTCTTTCAGCACTGTTCGCTCACTTCCTGGCGAACAAACGACCTCAGGATAATACCCAAACACCATTCGATGTGGCAGAAGGCGCAACTCCTCTAATAGATTCGTATGAGCAACCATTTCCCCAAAGGAAATCGGGAAAAGATGAAATTCGCGTTTCCTCCCAGTCAGAGCTTCATTCACTTTTCGTCCCAGATCAAAGGAACTGCTTCCTGTGGCTATAACCTGCACACCTGGCACTTGATCGGTAATCAGTTTTAGTCTTAGGCCTACATCATCAATCCGTTGGGCCTCATCCACTACAAGAAAGCGATGGGTAGCCAGGATTGTGCGGATACGAGTTGAAGACATATCCTTAAACAAGGCTTGCACGTCAGGGTCATCACCATTCATCCACATTACATCATTACGGTCAGCAAACATCGTAGAAAGCAATGTTGACTTTCCCACTTGGCGTGCGCCCATGATGAAAATAGCCTTTTGTGTTCCCAAAAGAGCATTAATAGCATTCTCAAGTTCTCTTTTGATCATAAGATTCTTGCGTATCAATCACCGCAAAGATATTACTAATCCTCTAAAAATCCCAAATTATTATAAGATTTTTGGATTTGAATCCCAAATTATTATAAGATTCTTGGATTTATACCTTAATTTAATATAAGAATTTTGAAATATGGCACAAATATTATGTAGCGAGAGTTCAGATGCAAAGAGCCATAAATAATTCTTCTACCTGTCTTAATATAATTAATAGTACTATGCACTAAACAAGTGCAGAAATCTAAGAAAATTGCACTATTGTAGTGCAATTTGTCTGTAATCAGACGCAAAGAGCCATAAATCATTCTTATGCTTACCGTAGATATTATAGTTTCTCATAATAATGGAGCGAGTCTTGACAAAATCATACTTTAGTTTTTACCAATAATCCATCTCATACCTCGCATATTGAGAATCTGAACCCAAAACAGGCTCCAAAGTATGCTTCCTATAAGCATCCCGAAAACAATACTTATTGCTATAACCGTATTTCCATTTATATCTAAAGATAGTAAATCAATGAATCGAGATGCAATCATTAAGAATGCAAAATGGGTGAGATATATAACAAGAGAATTTCGGCCAAGATATTCCAAGATGCAATTCTGTCCAATCTTTTTACTCAAACAGAGAATCCCCAGTGTGCCCGTCGTTGCCAATATCAGATATAGAGGCCACGACTTTAGCCCGAAAGTCACATTGGAGCATAATGCAGGTATTGGGTAGTCAAAGACAGCCAATAAAGAAGATAGAATAACAAAGATTAAGCCATTTATATATAAACGTGTGGTTAGGACTGTTTGTGACGATACTTTTACCCAATGTCCAAGATAAACAAACACTGCAAACGCAAAAGCATGAAACACGGACAATATGTTCAATGAAGGATGCTTGCCGATCATAAAACAACCAAAAGCCGACATTCCACAAAGAATCAACAGCCGTAATATGTTATGGTCTACAATATAAAGAAGAATCCAGATAAAGAATTTTGCGAAGAACAATCCCATGACAAACCACGGAAAGTTTAGTCCTGTTAAGAATTCAAATACCCTGTTCAGCCATAAATCGGGTTGAGTTGTGACTAAAATCATAAATAGCGATATGATTATTCCGGGAACAACCAGACGTCTGAAGTCATCCTTTAACTGTTTTGTCAGGGGCTTGTTAAAATTAGAGCAGAAACCTGTGATGCAGAAGAATGCTGCCATATAATAGGGCGCAACAAATGTATTGGCAACAAAGGACGTAACCTCATAGACTCTATGTGTCAATGAAAGGTTTCCGTATTTCTCCATAGCATATAACAAGTGGCCAAATGCCACCATTATTATGAGGATACCCTTCATCACGTCAATAAAAGGAATGCGAGACGTATGCCTTTCGTTAGGTTTAATATCAGCCATTACTTACCGAGTTTTTTGTACAACTCATACACTTGCTTTGAATTATTTGTTGAGCTGAAATGATGCTGTGCATAGCTCCTCCCTGCTGAAGAAATAGCATCAATCTCAGCATAATGATCCAAGACCCAGCACATTTTATCTGCTAACGAGCGGAAATCCCCCGACTTATAGAGAATGCCCGTTATCCCGTCTTCTATCAGTTCTGTATTGGCGCCCGATTCATTGGCAATGACCAAGAGGTTTTGCAGTTGGTATTCTATGGTTACCCTTCCGAAAGCTTCAGCCTTTGAGCACATGATGCCTACATCCATCGTTGCAGCCAACGACTGTATGCCATTCATTTCTGGCAGTACGCGTACATATTCTGTTAAACGCTTTTCATTTATGAGGGCAATCAGTTCGTCAGTGTAGGGTTGAGTGTGAATACCCACTAATGTCAGGCGGCAAGGTTTTTTTATTTGTCTGACATTGATTAACTCATCCATCGCCTGCACAATCTCTTTTTGGTTCTTTCCCTCGCTGATGATTCCGGCACAGAAAAACTGAACGGTAACATTATCATGGGTGGAGAGAGGCATGTCAGCAGCTGCTAAGATGCCGTTGTAGATGGTATGTACCTTGGCAAACGGCAGTTTATTCCTATAATAATTTGCCACAGACTTCGAGATAGCAATATAAGCATCTGCGTGCCGATAAGTATATCTTTCGTACCATTGGCCACCAATGGGTTTTAAGCTATAGTCCAAATCTCCATATTCGCGGAGATGCCAGACGTGTTTTATGCCCAGTTGCTTACTCAAGTAGCCCCCGATATCTATAACACTACTATTAGAATGTATAATATCGAAGTGATAGGCTTGCAATTGTTTGACAAGTTGACGTAACCTCCATAAGTAGCGAGCATATCCTAAGACATTGCGCAGTGTGGGGTGTTCAAGTTTGAAGAACCGTATTTCAGTAGTAATTACAGGGACACCAATTTCCTGTAGTGAGTCTATTATAGACCCATGAGGCTTGTCAGTTACAGGAGCTAACACAACAGCTTCCACCCCATATCCCTCTTTCAACTCTTTGATGAGTTGGTTCATGGAGCGGTTGGCACCAGCCATGTTTGTGACATGTGTGATGAAGAGAATTCTCATTTTCTGATGTCTAAATATTTGAGTTGCCCTTTCTTTTTTTCAAATGTTTTTTTGTCGAGCCATTATATAGAAACATATCTCATACCTCGTTCTTCTTTTTAAGACGACTAATGAGAGCCTTGCCCTTAGATATTACATCAAATACCCCTGTTATTTGCATGTAAGCCAATGTAACAACCGTCGCAGATGATAATTTCAGGATCAGAGAAGGAATCAGCGGTATTTCCACATAGCAGTTCAGCAAATATAGGATTGAAGCGACAATAATGCAATTGCCCAAGGGCTTTATTAGAGTCCTGAGAAAGACCAGAATATTCGATTTCAGCACATGATGAAACATCACAGAGAACGTGAAAAGCAATCCTATAACGCTGTAAAGGGTAAATGCTAATGCAACAGCTTCAATTGTTCGAAAATAGTAAGAAGCAATAAGGAAGCCGATCACAACCGCAGCTGAATTAACGCATCCTACGAAAAACAGACATTTCGTTGCATTACTGGCTTGGAAAATGGATCCAGTCGTACTTGTTAGCATAGCGCATGGCAATGACAGGCAAAGAATCTGGAAACAGGGTATGGCCAGTTCCCATTGAGGGCCATACATGAAGCGGATAATTTCCGGTCCACACATACACAAGGTGATACCTAAAGGAAAACTGATGGCAGCCATGACAGAGATGACCTTCAGGTATTGTGTCGCCATCATGGACATATCGTTCTGATATTGGGCGAAATTAGGCTGAAGGACGGGATTCAGTACGGCGGTGATGTTGTTCTGAGGTTGTTGCATCAGACGGTACGACTTATCATAATAGCCAAGGTCACGTATAGACATCCAGCGGCCAATAATGAGCTTGTCCAAATTACGAAAGAAATAGTTGACCAGCTCAAAGGCTAACTGATAGAGAGAAAAGGAAGCCATTCGCTTGATGGGAGCCATAGACATGTGGAAGTCTATGTTGCATTTGTAGAAATGACGAACATAGATAATACCAAGGATGGAGCTGATGAATGGTGCTATCATCAAGGAATAAACTCCTAAACCCTTGTATGCCGCAAAAATAGAAATGGGTGCTGCCAACAAATTCAATGAGAAGGAACAGATTGCCATCTCTTTAAATCGCTGGTTCTTAACCATCAAAGTGCTTGGGATGCCATTTATAACTCCTAAGAAGAAATTCAAGGCTAACAGCTGACAGACTGGTACCAACTGCTTGTTCTCATAAAATGAAGCAATCGGCCATGAAAGACAAAAGAACAGGAATGAAAGCAAGAAACCAACTATGACAGAGAATGTGAAGACAGAATTAATGTCCTTCTGCTGCAAGTCCTTTTCTTGGATAATGGCTGGTCCTAATCCCATGCCAGAGATAATGCCAATAAATGACAGAATCACGGAGGCCAAGGCTAACAACCCAAATTCTGCGGGCGAAAGCAAACGTGCAAGAATCATAGAAACCAGTATGCTCAAGAGCAAGCCGGAATACTTATCAATCGTTATCCAGAACATGCCTTTCAGCATTTTCGACTTCGTTGAACTCATCTGCAAATGCAATTATGAATAATCAGTGAACAGTATTTAAAATCTTAGCAAGAAATGTAGTAATCTTTTTATTCTATTTCTTCTTTTTTCTTTCTTGTCAAATTCCGCTTTCTGTTTTAATTCTTCCACACTCATATATTTCTTATACCAAAAGAACAATCCCTCGTTTCTTTCTTTAACGATAGCAAGAAAATTGCTGAATTGATTTTTATTCAGACTCTTTTCTATAGCATCCAATGAAGCAATGGTGTTCACTTGCCAAACGCTGGCATTAAGATCGTTGGCAGTAGAAGCAAACTCCCTAATAAAGAGCAGACGGTCAATCATTTCAAACTCAAAATGATTATAAGCTGCGATTACGAGTATTGCCCAATCGGCCATCGGTACCTTTGAACCTATAGCAGGGAAGCCGCCTATTTCAAGCAATGATTCCCTGGAATAGCATGTTCCAGAAGGGGTTAATCCTCCCCAGACAAAACTGTGAATAGAGAATTCACCCGAGAACATGGTGTTTATCTTTTGATGTCCTCGGTCTAAGGCTGCCTGGAAATCCCTAAACATGCTATGCCCCCATAAGATATACTTAGACGGGAACTGTCTTTCTTCAATTCGCTTTTCTAACAATAATAGGGCATCTTTAGTAAGAATATCATCGCTATGGCAAAACAGGACATAATCACCTTTTGCTTCTTTCAAGCAAATATTATGATTTGAATACATGTCAACTGTTTGGGGATTGGTCACGACACGAATCTTGTTGTCTTGAAACAATAAGATTTCTTCCAAAGTACCGTCAGTCGATGCATTATTCACGACAAGAACTTCATAATCTCCCTTGTAGGTCTGATTTAATGCACTTTGAATTGCTCTGGAAATCGTTTTCCTATTGTTGTATGTTGGTATTGCTATTGTAAACAACATTGCTTTTACATATTTTATCTTTATACTAAAAGAAGCCGGCTTAATATCTCAACATTCTTTTTCTTTAAGAAGTATTTTGGGTTCCCATCCTTCGAGAACGACGCCTTTATACGGAGTCATCACTTCCCTGTTACGATAAGGACGTTTCCCCCAATTAATTCTTAGTTTAGCCCCATTCTGTTGTTCATAGAGCCTTGCCAGTTCCCTTAAAGAAAGCTGCCTCCCTGAAGAGATTACATATTCTGGCCTCACCTTTTCATTCTTTGACAACATCCCTGCCAATTTAATGATTCCGGCAACGACATCATCCACATGAACGATGTCAAGACGTTGATAGCCGGGCGACATATCCAATTCTTCTCCTGTCTTCGAAATACGTTCAAATAGCGCGAAAATCTTTTTTCGTGTGTCATCTGGTCCGTACGTATCACAGAGTTTAAGTGTACAGAATCGAAGACTGGACGTTTCTGTATAGTATTTTGCCATGGTCATAAAAGCCTGTTTACTTGCCGCATACAAATTAACAGGATTATATTCATCCGACTGATCTGGCACATTATAGTTTTGCCATATAGTACCTATGTTTAGGAACCAGTTTATTCCTGCTGTTTTGCCGGCCTCTAACAATGCTGTCCCCAAATAAATATTGCTTAAAACAATATCTTTTATCTGGTTCGGCTGGTGTTCGGCCACATACAAGGACGCTAAATGAATGATACCTTCAATCTCGTTTTCTTCAAAATAGGATATCAGATGATCTATATCATCGGCAAACTCAACTACATGTTGCACCCCCAGTCCCATCCAATCAGAGCCCGGACGAATCAGTATGTGAACGTTGTGTCCGTTAGTCCTGAGAGCAGGAATTAAATGTTTGCCGATAAAACCTGTAGCACCTGTAACGAGAATATTCATATCGAAAATGGAGAATCAAAATCTTTTAATTTAGGAAAAGTAAGATCGCGACCAGAGATTATGGGATGTTCCAACCCCCACTCAAAGTCTATGGAATCGTGGGCGATGCCACAATCATGCTCTTTGTTATAGCAGGATGTCTGAGCATAGTTTACGATTGACCCTTCTTCCATTGTCTTAAAACCATGTGCAAATCCTTTAGGGATATAAAGATATTTACCTTGCTTGTCGTCTAATTCTATGGAGAAGCACTTGCCAAAAGTCTTGGAGCCACGGCGTATATCCAGCACAACGTCAAGGATTCGACCTTTGCTAACGTGTACCATTTTTACATGGTCGCATGGTGGCGTCTGGAAGTGCATACCTCGAATGACATCTTTTCTGTTAACCGAGTAGTAGATTTCTTTGAAATCACATTCTAAGCCATTCTCGCGGAAGAACTCTTCGTTGAGGACTTTTTGGAAGCATCCACGGTCATCTTGGAAGTTGATTGTCTGGAGGACATATAATCCTTCAAATGCTGTTAGTATCTTTTCCATCATGCCGCAATCTTTAGGCTGCCAAAGATAACGGCAGATGAATAATCCACGTTTAATTCACCCCCCCAATTACCTTTTTCAGGCCTGATTCAAGGGGCACTTTTGCTTGCCATCCTGGAAGTATTTCCAGCTTGTCTGTTGGTTTCATCACTTCTCGATTTTTGTAAGGCTTGCCGCCATAACTTATGATGACTGGTCTGTTCAACATTGTTCTATAGATTTCCACTATTTCTTTTAGCGATTTCCGTCTATTCGTATAGACACCATACACATTGTTGATTATTTCACAATCGGTACATAGCAGATTATATGCTTGCTCGTATGCTGCACATACATCCGATATAAACACCATGTCTAAGAGTTGTTCACCTGCAGACAGTTTCAGCTCTTCATCTGTGCCGGCCTTCTGTTTTATGATATTCCACAGTTTCGGCCGCTTATCTTCTGTGCCATAGACATCATACAATCTCAATGTTATGGCTCTGATTCCCTCTGCCTCGGTGTAATACTTCAGAATTTTCTCAAAAGCCTCTTTTGTCGCTGCATAGAGGTCAACAGGATTATAGTCTTCATTATTATAGTTCTGCCAGTAACTGCCTGTGCCGACAAATAGCCGTGTACCAGACATCTTCATTGCTTCAAGAATCTCCGTGCCAAACTGGACGTTGCTCTGAATGAGGACGGGCACTTGTTCGGGCGTGTAATTTGTAATTACTGCCGCTGCAAGATGAAAGACGACATCAGGCTTTATCCTCTTAAAATAATCACACAGGCGGCTGATGTTTCCATCGTATTCAAAGACATCTATCCGTGGAAGAACATCTTCGATATTGGAAAACCCAAACTTAGGATCAGCCACAACATGAATGTCCCATTCCTTGCCAAGTAAGTATTTCAGCACATGGGAACCTATATAGCCTGTTGCGCCTGTAATGATGCATTTTTTCTGCATAGCTTAATTCAAGAATTTCTCTATCTCTTTAACACAGAGACCATACACATCTTCTTCTTGATACTTCTTGTACCAGTCTGCTACCAGTGCTATTGTTTGCTTTGAATTCAGCGTAGGTTTCCATCCTAAGCGAGACTTAGCCTTGTCAATATTCAGCATCAGCAGGTTGGCTTCGTGGAGCGCATTGGAATCAGAAATATCTCTTAATTCTCCTTTGCCAAAGTTGTTGACCAACTCTGTGGCAACCTCCCAGACAGTGGAGATAGAGTCTTGCTCAGGCCCGAAATTCCAACCTTCGCAATACTCCGTAGGATGCTCCCACATCTTTTGGGCGAGGAGCATATATCCGCTCAGCGGTTCTAAGACATGTTCCCATGGACGTACAGCTTTGGGCGAGCGTATCTCTATCGGCTTTCCTGCCTCTAAGGCACGGATACAGTCGGGAACGATGCGGTCTTTGGCCCAGTCGCCGCCGCCAATCACATTACCCGCACGTACACTGGCAAGACTCACGTGGTGTTTCTTGCCATAATCCTCTGGATTAAAGAAACTCCTGCGCCAACTCTGGATGGCTATCTCGCAGGCTCCTTTACTGGAACTATAGGGGTCGTAACCGCCAAAGGGGTCATCTTCCTTATAGCCACGCATCTGCTCCTTGTTATCATAACATTTGTCGGTGGTTATCATCACAACAACCCTTACAGCGTTGGTGACCCGTACGGCTTCCATGACGTTGATGCTCCCCATCACATTTGTCTCGTATGTCTCTACGGGTATTTCATAGCTGAGGCGGACTAAAGGCTGTGCGGCCAGATGGAAGACAATCTCGGGCTGATATTCCCTGAATATCGCTTTCATCTTCTCCCCGTCGCGGATATCTGCCCGGAGGTCAGCCTTTATTTTCTTGCCAATGCCCGAGAGCACATAGTTGTCTTTCTCGGTGTAGGGGTCCAACCCTACGCCGATGACTTCGGCTCCCAGCTCATGCAGCCAGATGCTGAGCCAGCTGCCTTTGAAGCCGGTATGGCCCGTCACTAAAACCCGCTTGCCTTTGAAAAAGCCATTGAACATATCTACATTCATACCTTGGAAGCGACGAAATCTTTGATGGTGTCTATCATATATTGGAGCTTCTCAGGCGACATGCCCGGATAGAGCCCCAGCCAGAAGGAATCGCGCATGATAGCGTCGGTTGCAGGAAGAGCGCTGCCGATGACGCGATAGTCTTCTCCTTCCGTATATTGCTCGAATGCCGGATGGCGCAGCAGATTGCCGGCAAAAAGATTACGCGTCTGAATTTTGTGGTCCTCCAAATACTTTGTCAATTCATTGCGGGTATAACCGGCATCTTCTTTCACCGTGATGAAGAACCCGAACCAACTCGGTCGGCTGTTCTTCTGAGGCTCCGGCAGCAAAAGACCTTTTACATCCTTCAGTCCTTGATACATCGTGTCAAAGTTCTCTCTTCTGCGCTGGACGATAAAATCGAGTTTCTCCAACTGCGCACAGCCTATTGCCGCCTGCAGGTCGGTGGCCTTGAGATTGTAGCCCAGATGGCTGTAGACATACTTGTGGTCGTAGCCTTGTGGCAACTGCCCGAACTGTCCGGAGAAGCGACAGCCACAGGTGTTGTCCACTCCACCTACACACCAGCAATCGCGTCCCCAATCCCTATAGGAATTGACATACTTGTGGAGTTCCGGGTTGTTGGTGTAAACGGCGCCCCCTTCCCCCATCGTCATGTGGTGTGGAGGATAGAACGAGGAGGTTCCGATATCGCCGATGGTTCCTGTTTTCTTCCATTCGCCATCGATAAAGTATTCCGAGCCAAGGGCATCGCAGTTGTCCTCTACCAACCACAGGTTATGCTTTCTGCAGAAGTCCACTACAGCTTGAAGATTGAAGGGGTTGCCCAGGCTATGCGCTATCATCACGGCTTTCGTCTTTGGGGATAGGGCAGCCTCCAACTGGGTCGTGTCGATGTTGCCTTCCTCGATGCTCATATCTACGAACACGGGCACGGCACCATATTGCACGATGCAGGCCACCGTCGTCGGGAAGCCTGCTGCCACCGTGATCACCTCGTCGCCACGCCTGATCTGGCGGTCCTTCAATTCAGGAGCGGTCAAGGCGCTAAAGGCCAAAAGATTGGCGGAGGAACCGGAATTGCAGAGAGAGCAATACTTCACGCCCAGCCATTGTGCCAGCCGTGTTTCAAACTTGTGGGCCCAAGGGCCTGCCGTCAGCCAGAAATCCAGCGAGGCATCAACGAGGTTGACCATTTCCTCATCATCGAAGTAGCGACCTCCGTAGTTCACTCGGGTCTTACCGGCTTCAAATGCTGGTTGTGGGGCATGAACTTCCCTGTAGTACTCACGGGTAAGTTCAAGTATCTGTCTCTTTAAATCTTCTTTCTTTGCCATATTTCTTTATTTACTATAGTCGGGAATATTGGGTACACTCCTTTCCCATCTTTTCCAAGGAGCTTTATCTTCGAGCAACAATTTCTCCAGCATATTCTTTTCGCGAATATTGTCCATACACTGCCAGAAGCCTTCGTGGATATACGACATCAACTGCCCCTCGTTGGCAAGGGTCTCCAGCGGCTTACGTTCAAATACACAGTCGTCCCCATCAAGCAAATCGAACACCGCAGGCTCTAACACCATATACCCGGCATTGATGGGAGCGCCGTCGGCGATGCTCTTCTCGCGGAACGATTTGACTGCGTTGTCGCCACCGATGTCAAGAACACCTTTTTCCTGCTTCATCTTTACTGCGGTCAACGTGGCTGTTTTGCCGTGGCTGCGATGGAAATCCAACAGCTTGTCAATGTCCACGTCGCAGACGCCGTCGCCATAGGTCATAAAGAAAGTCTCATTGCCCACGTACGGCTGTATGCGTTTGATGCGTCCGCCCGTCATGGTGTTGTAGCCGGTGTCTGCTATCGTCACCTTCCATGGTTCCAGATGACTTTCATGAATCGTCATCTCATTCTTGCCATGGCGGAAGTCAAAGCTGACATCTGAGTTATGAAGGAAATAGTTGGCAAACCACTCTTTGATGTATTCTTGACGATAGCCGGCACAGATGATAAACTCATGGTGCCCATAGAAAGAATACTCTTTCATGATATGCCATAGAATCGGCATTCCGCCAATTTCTATCATCGGTTTAGGCTTGAACTGCGATTCTTCGGATATTCGGGAACCGAAACCGCCTGCCAATAATACTACTTTCATAAGGCTAAATCAATCTATTGTGGATTAATATGTGATACTCTTAACATCTCGTGTTGCCTCATCAAGGGGGGTGCCCTTCTTCCTTTGCTCGAAAAACAAGGCTTCAAAATGGAACTTTTCTGATGCCCTTTGGCGTGTTGTCATGAGGACGTAATAGCTTTGTTTGCCGTGGTTTCGTCGACAAAAGTACGAATAAATACCGAGACAACGAGCGTTTGAATGATATTTTCTGGTTAAATGCGCCTTTATTTCGCTAAACCTTCCCTGTTTTGAAGTTCTGTAGCGAAAAAAGTATGACAAAAAAGGCTCTGTCAGTCGCTTACCTCTTTCCTGTCGTCAATCAGCTTGTTATGGGCGTGGAAGTTGATGCAGCGCCCTGAAAGGGCAACAAGCCAATACGATCCGTGAGTATGTTGACGGCCAGCAATGCAGCGCCCTGAAGGGGCAACAAGCCAATAGCCCTGGGCATCGCCCTGGGTAAATAGAAACGTTCGGACGGATGTTGCCATCCGCCCGAACGGGTCATCAAAGAGTTGTTATGTCTGGCTGATCTCGCTATTGATTCAGTCCTTCTGTGAATGAATTCGTAAACGACCGAGGCTGGACGGACTACACGTCCGCCCAGCCTCGGAAATACGATGGGTTGGGAGTTATCAGTCGAAGTAGGTGATGCGCAGGTCAGCGGTGACCTTCGTGATGGTCACGTTCTTCCACGTCAGGGGCACCAGGTGCTGCCAGTCGGTAGAGGTGGAGACACTCTCTTCGCCAGAGAAGCGGCGATCCCAGTTGGCGCTGAACTGATAGTGTTCGGGGATGGAGCTTAACGTGATGTATGCACCGCTGCCCTTCGTTTCCTTGCCGGCATAGACGATGTTGTAGGGCTGCGCTGACTGTAAGAGAGTTCTACCGCCACTGTAGTTGAAGTAGACCTTGATGTCCTTCACATAGATTCTCCGTTCCTTGTCGGCGCTGTTGCTGAGAATCTGCTGCAGAGTCAAAGGTGTAGAACTGCCGTTGATGGTGAACGACACATTGTTTAGGTTGTCGATACCCCACGCTGATCCATGCTGTGTCAGCTCTACCTCAGTAGTCGTATTACCTTCACGGAAGGTGCCTTCGGCGATAGAGCCAGAGCTCAAGGATTGCACTACTCCCGCTGACTCATCCACGATAGGGCGTACGGCAAAAGCTCTGTTTATATTAAGGGAGGTTGGAGCTTTTTCTAAGTAAGGAGACGTATTTTTCACTCGCAAAAATACTCCTGAAGTCCCTTTCTGATATACACCTGCAGAATAAACATATCCATATGTGTTGAAATTTTGTAGACTAGTTCTTCGTGCTCCTGTAAAATAGAAATTCAAAGTTTCGCCATTGATGACGCCTGATACATAATCTAAAGGAGATTGGACTTCAACGCCGTCTAAGTCTTTCATCGTAGTTTTGGGACTAAATAAACTTATGTTGTCAATAAGCATCTGCACAATGCCGGAGTTTGGAACCATAAAGCCTACAGGACAAGGGTC
>ODAI013372675.1_pt1 | contig 33312 bp, 28 predicted proteins | sample 1539321 | NCBI WGS metagenome assembly ODAI01 (sample SAMN02144231, study PRJEB22623) | gut metagenome | biome: sheep rumen | host: Ovis aries | place: New Zealand
ATAATCACTGAACTAGCATTTTTCAAGAGGAAAGCAGCGTCTTCAGGAGCACCTTGTTTATAAGAACGATTTTGATCTTTATTGCCACCTGCTGCCGCAATATTTTCACCAGTCGAAAACAAAACGTCGAACAATGATCTATTCATTCCTTTACACATAATGTAACTCAAAATAGCCCCACTTGCTCCGACCAGTGCACCGGTTATGATTAACAAATCATTATGCAAAGTAAATCCAATTCCCGAAGCGGCCCATCCCGAATAGGAATTCAACATCGATACAACTACAGGCATGTCCGCTCCACCAATTGGAACAATAAAGGTAATTCCGAAAATCAAAGACAGTACGGATGTGACAACAAAGTACAGACTGTCTTCAGTAAGAATGAAACCTATGATCGATATTACTATCAGTGCCAATAACGCAGAATTAAAAGCCAACGGAATGGCTCTCCCTTTGTAAATTCCCTTCAATTTCAGGAAAGCAATCACGGATCCGGTAAAAGTCACCGCTCCGATCGCTCCGCCTAATCCTATTTCGAATAAACTCGACGTAAGAATGCGTCCTGCACTGTCGCATATTCCGAACAATTTCGGAGAAAAACAAGCGGCAAAATCAATTAATAGAGCGGACAAACCGACCAAACTGTGAAACCCCGCAACCATCTCCGGTAACTGAGTCATGGAAACTTTTTTAGCAATAAAAATCCCGATACCTCCGCCAACGATCATTGCCAATAAAACCAGTCCAATGTTTGATGTCGAAATAAAAGCCGCAAAACAGGCCAAAACCATACCGAAAATACCAAACAGATTTCCACACCGAGAACTACTCGCTGATGACAATCCTTTCAACGCGAAAATGAAGCATACCGCTGCGATTAAATAGAGAACATTCACCATTTACGACAATCCTTCTTCACTTTTTTTGAAACATTTTTAACATTCTGTGCGTGACCAAAAACCCGCCGAAAATATTGATCGAAGCCAACAGCACAGCAAAAAATCCGAAAATTTTTGAGCTTGAAAATACACTGCCGGACGCGGCAAATATCGCACCTATGATAATGACACTGGAAATAGCGTTAGTAACAGACATCAACGGGGCATGCAAAGCCGGCGTTACCTTCCAAACTACATAGTATCCGACAAAACAAGCGAGAATAAACACCGTTATACTATGCAAACTCTCGGTCGGAACTTGAAACAAACCTTGGATAAATTCCATCCTGTAAACATCCTTTGCTTTACAAAAATCGTCGTGAGTATATCAGAAAAAATTAACTTTCTATAGATAAAAATTTGTCAGCATCAATTGCCGCCTTGCACCCTTGCCCTGCCGAAACTATTGCCTGCCGATAAATCGGATCACAAACATCTCCTGCAGCGAATACCCCTCGCACCGAAGTTCTGGTCCCGCTGACAACGATATAGCCAGCCTCGTCCAAATCTAATTTTCCGCTAAAAATTGCGGTTGCAGGAGCATGTCCTATGGCGACAAAAATTCCGTCCAGATCAATTTTTCTCAGCTCTCCGTTATTTTCGAGCAACACCCCCGTGACTTTTTTCTCATCGCCCAAAATTTCCGCAACTCTACTATTCCAAATGACCTCAATCTTCGAATTCTCCATCAATCTGGTCTGCATAATTTTCTCAGCTTTTAAAGAATCTCTGCGATGAATCAAAAAAACTTTGCTAGCGAAATTCGTTAAGTAGATGGCTTCCTCGACGGCTGCATTCCCTCCGCCGATAACAGCCACGACTTTGTTTTTAAAGAAAAATCCGTCACAGGTAGCACATGCAGAAACGCCTTTGTTTTTATATTTATTTTCGCTCTCTAATCCAAGCCATTTTGCATTAGCTCCAGTTGCCACAATGACTGACCGACTTTCGTAGACAACGCTTGATTCTCCCTTGCAGATAAAAGGCCTGTTTGAAAAATCAACGGATTCAATTACATCATATTCTATCTCAACCCCTAAGTTTTCAGCCTGTTGCCTCATTTGCATCATGAGTTGAGGTCCAGTAATCTTTTCGGAAAATCCAGGATAATTTTCTATAAACGAAGTAATTGTAAGCTGACCGCCATCCTGATTTCCTGTGACTAATTTTACTTTGTATCCTGCTCTTACTGCATAGATCGCCGCTGTATATCCTGCCGGACCGCTTCCTATAACTAAAACATCGACCATCAAATCAACTCCCGTTACACAAACCGATCATATCAAGTTATTTTGATAAATGAAATGCTAAGAAAAGATAGCAATACCGCTAAAAAGCCGTCCAATAACGATAAGGAGAAAGAAACATAGAAACAACCTCATAACAGTATCAACTATCCGAACCTATTATATAATTTCGAACTTTTTCTTTGTCAATATCTAATTCACAACCTCTCACAAAAATAAACTAAATTCTCACACGAACAAGCTCATTTAGATAAAAAATCAACTTATTCCTGGTAACTTTGTGCTGAACCTTCTGTATCAATTAATATAAGAAATTTCGAGTCCCATTTATTAGTTTTTTATATTTTAATTTCTGCCACAACTATCTCACTATCAGTTACAAACACAATCTTCGTGCTTCCCAGTAAAATTACGGGATTCCTTTAATTTTTACAGTATTTTCGGAAATTCGAGCAAAACTTTTTTGCATTCAAAACTTTTTACAAGACTATTTACAAAAATGTGCATCGCTTCATTAAGAGGAACTTCCCCCTTTTCAATCCTTACTGGATAAACAATAATGCGAGCCAATCTCCTTTTTATTTCCGGAGACAACTCGACAAATCGAGAATTTTTCAATCCTTTCATCTCTTCCAACACAAATTTATCTGCTATTGGACGAAATGGTTCGATTAAATCATCAACTAGTGGCATAGTATTAGTTTTTGAACAATGTTTTATTCCTAAGAAAGGAAGCAATCCCGCTCCGACAACAGATCGTGCCACCATGGATCGCAAAACTATGTAAGAATAATTCAATAAAATATTAATATCGATTTTTTCACGATCTCGTACAAAATCATTTCCAAACAATTCCTTAAAATATATGCGTGCAGCCTGAGCTTCGTTATTTTTTGAATCATCGCTTAATGTTGTTTTTGATAACTGCTTTAATCTCTGCACTGCACCATTTTCCGGGTCCAGATCCTCTAATACCGAAGCCTGGTTGTTAATTTTTTGCGTAATAATCATCTTCCATAAATTTTTTTTCAATGGAACAGAGGCCATAATCTGCCAATTTATCCTCTGAGAAATCAGCCAGTGTCCCTGACATGATAATGTTATTGCACTGGGATTATATTTCTTATCGCAAAAGATAATATTCCCCCCACTCTCACATATAGAAATCAGAGAATTTTTTGAGAAAATCGTATCATGCGCAGACACAACAATTGATAAAACCATGTCCAACGGAACTTGCTTCTGCTCGGCCTTATTCATAATACACAAAAAACCATGCTTCACTGATAAACTGAATCCATCAGAGCTTATTTCTATAATTTGTTTATCCATTTTTCTTTTTCCTTCTGACTTAGTCTTAGCCCGGTTTGTATTGTACCAAAAAAACTATAATATGGTTACAATAAAACTCATCCGTTGACACTACTTCATTTCGAAACGAGAAATTTAATTGGAATTATAGCTTAAAATATCGACTACTTCTTGGTCTCTCTTTTCATCACCTCAACCATCGTATCCACGCACTTGTCCCAAGAAAATTTTCGGGTACGTTCCAACCCTTTTTCGCTGTTCGCTTTTCTCAACTTAGGATTAAAATAGTATTTCTCATATGCTTCAATATGCTGTTGATCGCTGTTCCAGTTTATTAAAATGCCTGCATCGCCGACAACCTCCGGCAAAGACGAGTTATTCGAGGTAATTACAGGACATCCACAACTCATTGCTTCCAGCGGAGGCAACCCGAATCCTTCGTACATGGAGGTATAGGTGAACCACTCTGCGCCACTATATAGCGCCGGCAAATCCTCATCGTCAATATATCCTGCTTTTATTATTTTATTTTTATATTCACCAAAACCTTCAATATCTCTATACAGTTTTTCAAGAAATGAACTTAAATTACCTCCTCCTAACACAAAAACCATATCCTCAATGTCGTTCTTTTTCAAAAATTCGACAAAAGTACAGGCGGTCCGTTGCAAATTCTTCCGTGGATCCGGAGAACAAAGGCTGAATACATACTTCATGCCTTTCGGAATATTATACTTTTCCTTCACTGTTTCTATATGCATCAAACTCGGTCTGAAATGCTCATCACACGCCAGCAATGTAGTCGTAATCTTATTAGGATCTATTTGAGGGTAATGCTTCAGGAAATCCTTCCTGGTATACTCCGAATTTGTAAAATAATAATCGTCATGGTTCAATGTCTTACATAAATCATACAACCAGTTTCCGGGTTTCCAATCTCTTGCTTTATATTCCGGAAGTAACAATGGTATTAAATCATGCAAAATCACAAACTTCTTAGTTTTAACTTGATTGGGAATTAGATAAGCCGAAGATAAAAAAGCATCATATTCCCCGAAATTACACTTTGGTCTTAAGGCGGATACCAACTTAAAAATGGGGGAAAAGACTGCCTCAACTAATCCGAACAAAATATTTTCTAAACGATGATTTTTCACGGATGCGATTTTTTTTAGAAATTTTATCTTACTGTAAAACTCAAAAAATTTGCTTTCATTTATTTTAAAGTCAAACCGTGCCTGCGGAATTTCTTTGTCCAACACGTGCTCGATACAATGAAAATCTGACGGTTTACAAGTCAAACTGAGATCAACATCTGTTCTCTCCCAAAGTTTTTTCAACACGTTCAAAGTGACAAAAAAAACGCCACTACGCAAACCACTTTTTTTTAAACCATTTTTCAGAAGAGTAACGTCGTACACCAGCTTCAATTTTCCCTGAGCCATCTCACAAACTCATTTCCACTTTTCTAAAATCCAAGACGAAGAATTTGCTTTGTTCTCTCCACCAACACCGAATTCTAATTTGACACTATACTTTTCACAGACCGGACCCTCCGGAATATTCATCTTAGTACGATCTCCTCCATTTGCAAATATCAACTCATCATTAGGGTATTTTTCTCGAGCCAATCGAATTCCATCACTTGCTGAACCGTCATCATCATTAAATCCAAAAGCTTCAACTACCCCTTTGATATTTTCACAAATTGTCTGCCGGGTTTTGAATTCCATAAAATTTTTTCCTTTTTTTCTGCAAAGCCAAGCGTCTGAATTCAGTAAAAGAATAACCCCATCTGACTTACTTGCAGCATCTTTAATCATACCGATATGTCCCTCGTGAATAGGGTCAAAACCTCCGCTAACTATATAATATTTGCTCATGTCTCTCCTCTTTAATTTAACAAATCGTCACATCAAATTGCAAACCTGTATCATTGCGACACAACACTCTTAGCCTTTATTTCTTTTTCAAGAATCTCAAAGTATCTTCAGGTCCGTCTACTGCTACGACTTCAGCATTGCCAAGCTTCAGCAAAGCTTGAGCCAAGCTGTAGTCATTTCCCCCTTCTTTGGTACGATCCCCGATAAAGAAAATCTTAGCACATGGATACTTTTCTCGTACCTTCGCTGCAACTTGTTCTTTCCCGAGTCCGTGAGGAACTATATCTATGCTGATATTTCCTCCGACAGAGATATCATACTGTGGGTATAACTCCGATAACTCCTTTGCTATGCGAACGCGCTCCTGATGTTGGTCATCCCATTTTTTGTAAGCGTTGCGCTGATCGTGGGAACAATTACGTCCCAACACACTGAAATTCAGCATTCCTTGTCTACGCTCAATATAGTTATCGAACAGTTGTCCCTCATATTTCGTATTTTTCCGATAGTTTTCCAGGCGTCCTAATAAATCCGCCCCCGGGTTGAAATCATTTTTATAGATTAATTTATCCTTGACATAAAACTCGTTTCCCATGGAGCAAAACAAACCAGCGATCTCATCCAAAATAAATTTTGGCATTTGTTCGCGTACTTTTTTCAGATCCGATCCAGAAACCACATAGAAAATATTTTTCCGTATAAAATCTAAAAAGATCCCGGCAAAATCATCTGTCATCGGCAGGCGGGCAGGAGTCAAAGTCCCATCCATATCTGCCAAAAAAACATTTTGGTCTCTTCCATAAATGTCCTGATACCGAACTATATCGCTTTCATCGAGAACATCTCCCAACTGAATCTCTCTCACCCGCAGCTGTTTGTTACCAGCATTCCTTAGCCGGTGAATCGCTCCTACGGGAATTTCAACCGTCTGCCCCTCCGCATAAACTGCAACATTCTCTCCAACCGTTACCTCGGCAGAACCTTCGAGTATCTCCCACTTCTCGGAACGATATTTGTGGGACTGTAACGATAAACACCCACCCACATTAACTGAAATTGTTTTCTTGATAAAATTCTCACCAACTTCTTCGACTCTCCACCATCCCCATGGACGCTCGCCTTTCTCTCCGAGCTCATAATTATTCATTTAATATCCTCAATATTCAATGAGGTAAATATACCTCATATTAAATTCTGTTTCTACAAATTTTTGATGTTTTAACAATGCTCTTTGTTCTTCTGTACATAGAATTTTCAAATTCACTATTTGGTTAAGAAAACTCAACTATGCTAAAATAGCCTGCAAAAGGGAGAGATTAAATTGTTCAATTCATTTTCTGAAAAAATTTCCGGAATTTTTGACAAACTAAGGCGCAGTGGGGTATTGAAAGAAGAAGACGTTGATATGGCTCTGAGGGAAATCCGAATAGCTTTGTTGGAGGCGGATGTCTCATTAGATATCGCAAGAAAATTTATCTCTGAGGTCAAGGAAAGGGCTATTGGACAGAATGTGTTAAAATCGGTTTCTCCAGGACAGATGGTTATTAAAATAGTTTACGATTACATCGTTGAACTTTTGGGAAAATCAGATCCGATTAACCTGAATAAGTCCCCTTATAAAATTATGTTAGTTGGATTACAAGGAGCAGGTAAAACTACTACTGCAGCTAAACTTGCAAACTTCTTTTCTAAAAAAAACAAGAAAGTTTTATTAGCTTCGACTGATATATACCGTCCTGCAGCGATTGACCAATTAAAAATTCTATCCAGTAAAGTTAAAAATGCCGTTTTTTTGCAAAATGAGAAAGATAAAGATCTTTCAGCAGCAGAAATAGCAAGAAACGCTCTAAAAAATTTACAAGAAACTGAATCAAACGTCCTAATTATCGATACGGCAGGTCGCTTACAGATCGATGAAGTAAAAATGGATGAATTAGTTGAACTTGAAAAAATTATAAAACCGGATGAGATAATTTTAGTATCGAATATCATGACGGGGCAGGAATCTTTCAACGTCGCTAAGCGTTTTTCTGAAGTTTTAAATATTGGCGGAATTATTCTTACTCAGGTTGATGGAGATGCTAGAGGTGGCGTTGCCCTTTCCATGAAATCTGTTACGAATTGTCCGATTAGATTCTTGTGTGTCGGAGAAAAATTGGAAGATATCGAGCAATTTAACGCTGAACGAATCGCAAGTCGCATGTTGGATATGGGAGATATCGTTTCTCTTGTCGAAAAAGCTCAAGAAAATTTTTCTCAGGAAGAAGCTTTTGCTGATTTAAAAAAAATGCAGAGCGGAGTTTTTACTTTTGATGATCTTGCGTCCCAAATGGAAAGAATGTCCAAAATGGGCGGACTGAAAATGATCATAAAAATGCTTCCACAAAGCAAACAAATTCAGGACTTAATGGATGCTCAGGGATTATCAGATAAGACCATTGTAAAAAGTTTGGCTATCATAAAATCCATGACCAAAAAAGAAAAAGTGAATTATAAACTACTGAATGGTTCACGAAAGAAAAGAATTGCGAAGGGATCCGGAACAACAATTCAGGAAGTTAATAAGCTAATTAAGCAGTATGAAAATGCGTTAACCATCTTTAAACGAATTAAAAAAGGTGGCGGCTTTTCGAAGTTGTTTGGAATGATGAGATAGGAAATGAAGCAGTCAATGAAGTTCTTTGATGATATAGAAAGACTGCGCGGTTTTGCGTGTATTCTGGTTTTGCTTCAGCACTTGATCTGGATTTGCCCTTATTATTTTGTGATTGGCATCGTACCAAACTGGCTCTCGATCGGGAGTGGTGCGGTGCATATTTTTTTCGCAATTTCGGGTTTTGTTATCACTTATTCGTTATCGAATAAATTAGAGAATTTAAACGGTAACTTTTTGGATGACCTGAAAAATTCTAGAGATTGGATTTCAAAATTTTATTTAAAAAGATTCTTCAGAATTTTTCCGTTAGTCTTTGCTATAACGATCATTTGTGGAATCTATTTGCAAATGAACGAAGCAAAAACAGACTGGCATTTAGCATTGTTGAGAAGTCCACTGGAAATTTTAGTTGGGACCTTTAACAATTCTGTCGAAGCTTTTGTATCCAAAGATGTTATCTATGTTTCGGGTATGGGACCCTTTTGGACTTTAGCTGTTGAATCCCAATTTTATGTGCTGTGGCCATTGGTTTTAATCTTATGCAGAAATAATAATCAGAGAGCGATTGTTTCTCTATCACTGGGATTAATATTCGCACTATTTATCACTCCGCTAAGTAATCTTTGTTTAGGTGACCATTACTATTGGACATCAAATAATGTCTCCGAGTTATTTTTAGGATCGTTTTTGGCTTACTTGTACAAAAGTGGTTTTAAAATTAATTTATCAAAAGTAGAAGCAAGCCTTTTTGCGTTATTTTTAATGTTTGCAATCTGGTTTTATCCCTCCGTACTTCGAGATATCGACAAAGTCTTTTACGGAAAGATCATGGAAACGGTTGTTTCTGTTTTGCTTGTAATGTTATGCGTGTTTTGCGAAAAAAGTTTGAGTTTTTCCGGGCTTAACAAGATATTTAATTATCTGGGACGACGTTCATTTTCATTTTATTCAATACAGCTAACTCTGGCAAACATTGTACTGTGGTTTACAAATTCAATTTATTTTCCAAAAGAAAGTCTATCTAAAAATGAATTTTTCTTTTATCAATTTTTAATTTTTCTGGGTATCTTGTTGGTAAGCACAGAATTGTTGTATAGATTTATAGAGAGACCATGTAGGCGGCTGATGTGCTGACTCGGTTTTCAAGTTAGGAGGAGAAAATGAAAAGAAACGTAACGTTACTTGTTGGTTTGAATTTTTTGTTATTCGGATGCACTGGTCCAGCGTACGAGAGTGATTCTGTGCACCTAATAAGAGTTGCTCAAAAAGCAAGGAACAGCAGTAATCCAGAGGCTGCATTAAACTTCTACAAACGAGCGAAAGAACTTGACCCCGATAATGGTCAGATATATCTGGGTATTAGCGAAGCCTATACAGACATGAAACTACTGGACGCCGCAACTGAATATCTTAAGATGGCGGAAAATTATGGAGCTTCTGAAGACAAGATCTGCTATCTTCGTGGAAAAATCTACTTACTGTCTGGCAGATTAGATCTCGCCGAAAAGGAGTTTTCAAAATTTGAAACTGCCGATTCTCTGAATGCTATGGGGGCAATTTATGATAACAAACGTCAACACGAAAAAGCTCAAAAGTTTTATAAACAAGTAATAGCAAAAGAACCCAGTTATATAGATGCATACAACAACTTGGGATTGTCGTTGCTTTTACAGAATAAATTCAAAGAGGCAATCTTTTATCTGGAGAATGCCTGCTCATTTCCCGACGCAAATAGAAATTATCGAAGCAATTTAGCTTTGGCCTATGGGCTGAGTGGTAATATGAGGAAAGCTCGCGAAGTCTACGCAAAGGACTACGAAGACGAAGGACTCGAAGAGAGAATGGCCAATCTTGAAGATATACTTGCGGATAGGCAACGTCAGTGAATTTTTTTCCTACAGCACTGCTTTCTTTATCAATCCAGTTAAATAGAGAGAGCCTGTGACAACAATTAGGTCATTGTCTTTTGCTTTTTCAGCTGCTTGTCTTAATACGGCAATCGGACATTTTGAGGAAAATTCTGCAACAGACTTTACCTTCTCGGAGTAGTCCTCCACCGGCAAAGTTTTTACGGGGGTTTCCGTTAGACAAATGTGAGAATTTTTTATCGAATTCAATATTTCGACCATTTGGTCTGAATTTTTGTCAGAACAGATACCAACAACAAAATAAACATTTTCAAATTCAAAATTTTTCAAAATTTCCAATAAACTTTGAACTCCTTGCGGATTGTGATCCCCTGATAAAAAAATATCTCTGTTCTTGTATCTAATTTTTTCCATACGACACGGCCAATTTACATATTCCAACGCTGAAAGGTATTTTTCATAATTTGGTATCAGATATTTGAAAATTTCCACAGCCAAACTTGTATTTTCTACGGCACGTTTTCCAAGTAGATTTAATTTATAATCTATATCATTTATGCTTATATAATACTCTGGATATTTATTCCTACGGACAGAATGAGTTAACTTCGGAGCTTCAAAAAATCGAGCATTTTTCTTTATCAAACTTTCCAAATATACTGCTGAAATTTCTTTCGGAAATTTAGTATGAAATACGATGTTATTTTTCCGGATAATTCCAAACTTATTTTTGGCAATCGATTTTAAATTTTTCCCAAGAATATTTTCATGTTCTATTCCGAGACGAGTTATGACACTAATATCGTGATCAATAGCATTAGTAGCGTCCAAAGTACCCCCGAGCCCTATCTCAAAAATTGCAAAATCAATTTGTTTTTCAAAATAGAAATAATAAGCCGCAATCAAAGTAAGATATTCAAAAAAGCTGAGACAAAAGTTTGATAATTTCTCATGAATAATTTTAAAAATTCGAGAAAAATCTTCATCAGAAATATCAATTCCGTTGAATTTTATTCTCTCATTAACTTTTACGATATGAGGAGATGAAAAAAAACCGACATTTTTTCCTGAGGCAATCAACAAAGTTTGCAGCGTCACACAGGTCGTACCTTTTCCATTCGTACCAGTCACCAAAATTACTTTTTGTGATGGAAAATTTATGTCTAAAATCTTCAAACACCTCTTAATAACATTCGGAGTGTGATATTTTCCCTGTTTTTCCAAAAAACTTAAAACTTCTCGCATAGATATCTCCGTTTTCCAGTGCTATTCTATAGTGGTTTCGTTATGGAGAAAATAACTATGAAAAAATTATTCGGAACTGATGGTATACGGGGTGTTGCGAACACTTATCCTCTAACCATCGATATGTGTCAAAAATTAGCACGAGCAGTCTATAAAAAATTCTTGAGTCACGATTTAAAAAGAAAAATTGTTTTCATCGGAAAAGACACTCGTATCTCCGGAGATATTTTTGAACATGCTCTAGCTGCTGAATTTTGTGCAATGGGAGTGGACACAAAACTACTGGGAATTATCCCTACCCCAGCAGTTTCAATATTGACTAGAAAACTCGGGGCCGATTTGGGAATTATGATTTCCGCTTCTCATAATCCATACAACGATAACGGAATAAAATTATTCAATTCTCTCGGGCTGAAGTTGAGCGATGAAGAAGAAATCGAGTTAGAAGATTTTATTTTTAATAATAATGAAAATTATAATGTATTGAACGATAAATTTGGACGAGTACTGCATGATCATACGACATACAAGATATATCAAGATGAATTTGAAAGAGTTTTTTCTTTCGATAAAGAAATTACAAATAAGCTGAATATCGTAATTGATTCTTCTAATGGAGCTTTATCAAAAATTGCCCCACATGTCTTTCGAAATTTGGGATTCAATGTAGTTAGCTTATTCGACAATCCAAACGGTATAAATATCAACGATAATTGTGGGGTAACTCATCCTGAAGTTCTATCTCGCGCAGTTATAAACAATGATGCTGATTTTGGAATTGCTTTCGACGGAGATGGAGATCGCGTTTTAATTTGCGATGAGAAAGGGCAATGTCTGAACGGAGAAGATATTCTTGCAATTCTATCTTTGGAGGGAAACCATAAAGAAATCGTCTCTACAATCATGGCAAATTTCGGTTTTGAAAAATACTTGGAACGCCGAAAAATAAAATTAACAAAAACCAATGTCGGTGATAGATATATCTCGGAATATCTGAGATACAACTCCGCGGATTTGGGAGGAGAGCCTTCGGGACATATCATAATAAAATCGCATGCTCTGACTGGAGATGGATTGTTCTCGGGATTAAAGGCTATCGAAATGATGTTACGCAGTGGGAAGAATTTTAGCGAATTACGATTGTTTGATCCGAGCCTATCGATAAATAAAAATATAAGGGTGAAAGATAAATCAATTATAGAAAATGAGAAAATCAAAAGCGTTATCGAAAATTGTAAAAAGGAATTGGAAAATAATGGTAAATTGATAGTAAGACCTTCCGGAACAGAACCACTAATTCGATTAACAGCGGAGGGAGAAGATTTAGATCAGCTCAATCGTATCCTAGAAAAAATTTCTGCAGCAATAAAAGAGGAAGCTGAAATATGATTTCTACAACGTTGTTGGTCTCCAGCGCTTGTTTTTGTCTAATTGTTATTATTTTTCAGCTTATAGTAATTCACAATATACTCAAGGAAAAATCTCTTTTACTTTTGGAGAAGGTTCGGCTTGAAGAAAAATGCAATTGTTTAGAGCCTTTCGAAAAAAAATACGCCGATTTGTTTGAAAACTATTCGGAAATGGAAAAAAAGAACATATTATTGCAGTCCAATTTGGAGCAGGAAAAAAGAAATCTGGCCGAAAAGATTAGTTTATTACAAAATGCGGAAGAAAAATTAAGCAATACTTTTAAAGCAATCAGCTTAGATGCTCTTTCGAAAAATAATCAGTCTTTTCTGGATTTAGCAAAGACGACATTTTCCCGATTGCAGGAAAAAGCGAAGTCAGACCTTGAACTAAATAAAAAATCCGTCGGAGACTTGGTTAATCCAATTAAGGAAGCCTTGGACGGAGTCGGACAAAAGCTCGGAGATTTGGAAAAATCTCGTGTGGGAGCTTATGAAGCACTAAAACAACAAGTAGGTGACCTGATCATCTCTCAAAATTCTCTGAAAACTGAAACTGGTCGTTTGGTATCAGCTCTAAAAACTCCAACTACACGAGGCAGATGGGGAGAAATACAATTGCGTCGGGTCGTTGAGCTTTCCGGAATGGTCGAGCACTGCGATTTTCAAGAGCAAATTTCCATGGAAGACCAGAGTACGAAAATTCGCCCAGATATGGTGATATATTATCCAGGAAACAAGCAAGTAGTTGTCGATTCAAAGGTTCCCCTAGCAGCATATCTAAAATCTCTAGAAATTTCAGATGATATTGAGAAGAAAATTTTGCTGAAAGAACACGCAAAACAATTACGAGATCATGTGGTAAAGCTATCGAAGAAAGAGTATTGGACCCAGTTCCAAGACAGTCCGGAATTCGTAATTATGTTTCTGCCAGGAGAAATATTCTTTTCGGTTGCAGTGGAGCAAGATCCTGAACTAATAGAATTTGCAATGAGAAAAAAGGTTTTAATTACGACTCCGACGACTCTTTTAGCGTTGTTGCATACCATCGCATGGGGATGGCGTCAGGAGAATTTAGCGGAAAATGCTAAGCAGATTGTGAAGATGGGGCAGGAACTTTATAAAAGATTATGTGATATGTCGCAACATTTTTTAAATTTAGGGAAAAGTGTCTCTAATGTAGTTACTCATTATAATAGGACAGTTGCAAGTTTGGAAAGTCGAGTATTAGTCAGTGCTAGAAAGTTCAAAGATATGGAAAATCACGAAAAAAACATTATTGAACTAAGCGGAATCGACAACAGCGTAAGACAGATAAATGACAAATACTAAATTTCGATATTTTTCATTTAAAACCAGATAGGAAAAAGAGGAACTATTGATAATAGAAGAATATAATCCGCAGTGGCCAATATTTTTTGAAAATGAATCTCAGAAAATTAAGTCTGTCATGGGAGAAAAGGCTATTGAAATTTACCATATAGGATCTACTTCGGTACCTTCTCTTGCTGCAAAACCTATCATTGATTTGATACTCGTTACAAGAGATTTAAATTCGACTCGAGAATTACTTACGTCAAAGGAGCTGGGATACCGCTATAAAGGAGAATACAATCTGCCACTGAGGGACTTATACGGGAAAAAAGATAATTTTGAGATATATTTGCATGTTCATCTCATAAATAATCCTGAAATCAAGCTAAATTTATTATTCCGCGATTATTTAAGAAATAATGAGAAAGCAAAGAAGCAATATGAATCGGTAAAAATTTCTGCCTGCAAAAAGCAAAATGCTTCAGAAAAGGTGGAAACTGGTATAACAAAATATAATTTGTTGAAGAATGACATGATTGTTTCCATTTTGAAAGAAACAGGATTCGATGGCGTATGTTCTCGCTTCGTAACCCAACATACTGAATCTGAATTTTTCAATAAAATCAAAAGTAATTTTCTTAAAGATCTTAACGGTAATAACCCGTCTCTGCTTTCTGAACAGAATGTAAAAAAATTAGTTCTATATAGAGGAGTTGATCTTGTTGGTGCCGCGGAAATAACGAATATTTCTTCTAATGGATTTTCAATAAACTTTGCTTGGACGAACGATAACGGAAAACTATTGAAAGAGTTTTTATCTAGAATAGAGGATTGGATAAAAGTAAGGACAAGCGCCGTATCGGAAGCAGCACCAGGAATAACTTCATAGCCTGCGATAAAACTAGACTCAGCTCACGTAGAAAAATATCATAACTTTTCATTTTCTTGCTGAAAACGCAGTAAATAACGTGCCGTCGTCGAGATAATCCAACTCTCCGCCCATCGGAATTCCATGGGCAAGGGCAGAGACTTTTATATTTCGATCTTTAAAAAAGTTGCGAATATAATAGTCCGTAGTTTGCCCTTCAACTGTCGCGCTAAGGGCATTGATGACTTCGGTCACCCCATTTTCTCGACAGCGAGCACTGAGTTTATCGAGGAGCAAAACTTCCGGTCCTCTTTCATTAATGGATGACAGCAATCCCTTAAGCACATGGTATTTCCCTCGAAAACAGGCTGTTCTTTCAATTGCCCAGAGGTCTGCAACGCTTTCCACGACGCAAATAACATCATCCCGTCTTTTCGGATCAGAGCAAATTGAACAAAACTCTCCAAATGCATCAATATTTCCGCAAATTGGACATACCTTTACATTGTCGTGAACCTTTTTCATTGAACTGAGCATTGGTTCAAGGATATCTCGATTGTGTTGAATCAGATGAATAGCAATTCTGCGAGCCGAACGAGGTCCCAACCCCGGAAGCCGGGAAATCTTTTGAATTAACACTTCTATATCAGGACTCATATTATTTTCCTTTCACTCTGCAAATACTGAAAGACTCTACTTTTCACTCATCTTGTAAAAAATTTCGAAAACCTCAGCTACCATCCCGTTTCTGTCAAGCATCAAGGATTCACCTTTGTTCAAACAAGAAATAATCCGCAAAACCTTCTCCGTTTCATGATCGACTGATACTTGTCCGATCGATTGCTTGAAATTACTGCTAATTCTCACTTCGGTTATAGTTTCTATATACTCCTTTAACACCTTGATGATTAGATGCTTAATCAGTCCAAAATTATCACATAATTTGTTTTCAATGATGTACTTCACCGTTTTACTAGAAGTCTCATAATCTGATGAAAAAGCTTTCGATAAGTGCTGATAAATGCTTATCCCATTGTTTTCGTAAAGATACAAAGCGTCCCCAACGGACCCGTCTGAAATTGAAGATAAAATTTCAGCGTTTTCTATGCCAAACAAACTCAAAGCCAATACCATCTCAGATTCACTAAGTGGATTAAATTTTAACTTAACCGCCCGAGATAACAACGTAATCGGCAAAACCCCGATATTGGAACTGATTAGAATAAAAACGGTATTACGAGGAGGCTCTTCTAAAATTTTCAGCAATGAATTATAAATATTTTTATTTAACTCATCCGCGTTTTCTATTATTACAACTCTCCATTTTGATTGACTCGGGGCTTTACGTACCTTTTCCATCAAAAGCCTGGCTTCATCTATTGACGGAGAAAAACTATCCAGCATGAAAAAATCCGGATGCGTTTTGTTATCAACCCAGTCGTGAATCCTACTTTCATCAGGAATATCGAGATCATCGCTTACCGAATCCAAATCCGACAATAGACATTTTGCAAATTTGTAAGCAACTGAGACCTTTCCAATACCATTGGGCCCCCAAAAAATCCAGACTGGAAATATCTTATTGGAATTTATCGACTTTGCGATAATTTCAAGTTGCTTCCTATGTCCAACGATTTTTCTTTGCTTAAATCCCATATTTTCATAGTCTGTTAACCTTTAAAATGATAATATTTCCATTAGTTAACAGCAATAGTTTTTTAGGAGAAAGAACATGAAAAAAATAGCATTGGTTACAGGTGGAACTAGAGGAATTGGTAAGGGAATTTCAATCGCTTTAAAACAAGCCGGATATACGGTTGCTGCAAATTATAATAGTGATTTTAAAACGGCTGAGCAGTTTCACGCCGAAACGGGAATTCCTGTTTTTTCCTGGGATGTTTCCAATTACGATGCTTGTGCTAAGGGAATTGAGTCGGTTTGTGCAGAAATGGGCGGAACAGTAGATATTTTGGTAAATAATGCGGGTATTACCAGAGATTCGATGTTGCATAAAATGGATGTTTCTTCTTGGGAAAAGGTCATTAGTACGAATTTGAATTCGGTTTTCTACATGACGCGATTAGTCATTCCGACTATGCGCGATAAGAAATTTGGAAGAGTTATTAACATTAGCTCCGTCAACGGATTGAAAGGACAAGTGGGACAGACAAATTATTCTGCCGCAAAAGCTGGAATCATAGGTTTTACGAAAGCTTTAGCATTAGAGTCCGCAAACAAAGGAATTACCGTGAATGCAATTGCTCCTGGATATATAGCAACGGACATGACCAATGCTATCCGTGACGATATCAAGGTAAAAATAACCGAAACGATTCCAATGAAGCGTTTTGGAAATGTTGAAGAGATATCCAATGCTGTGTTATTCTTTGCAGACGAGAGGTCATCGTTCGTGACAGGGGTAACTCTAAGCGTGAATGGTGGACAATATTTGTAGGGTTTTAATATGGAAAAGGGTCGAGTATTCGAGACAGTTGTCGGGGTTTTGGTTTTAATTGTAGCAGCTTGTTTTTTCAACTATGTTTATTCCAAGTCCAGTTGGAAGAGTATAGACGGCTACGTGCTAAAAGCAAAATTCGATAGAGCCGATGGATTATCCGAAGGAACGGATGTAAAGATCAGCGGAGTTCGAATCGGAAAGATCGACAGTATTGAAGTCGACCCAAAAACGTTTTTCGCAGTTGTAACCTTTCATATTTCTCGAGAAATAAAATTACCCACGGATAGCAGTGCCAACGTCGCCAGCGACGGACTTTTTGGAGGAAAATATCTGTCTATTACTCCGGGAGGAGAAGATGAAACCTTAAAAAGCGGGGAAGAAATTGAGCATACAACCGGACCGGTGAATTTGGAAAGCCTGATTGGGAAGTTCGTACTTTCGCAAGATGAGAGCAAAACCTCCGCTGCCAATTAATAAAGACATTGTAAGCTGTTTTTTGCAACAAGGTAAAAGCTATCCAGTAAATGAGGGTTGTTACCTCAGCGGTTTTATATTTGTATTGTACCGATAATAACCTTAGAACGAATATGGTAACCACTTGAAAGGTTATTCCAAAGTTTGCTTATAAATTTGCTTAAACCCCTCCAAGTTCGAATTTAAGCGATACTCGGTCTGCAACTGTGAAATCAACCCATAAGGATACATTAATCTCAGAACATATGCCTGCATACTGGTACCATAAAATTCCATTAATGCACCATAAGCTTCAAGCGGAAGGTCGTACTCTAGCATTTCTTCTAACTTATTTTTCATAAACTTTCGTTTTTCTTTTCTATCATTATCAAGCTCAATTGTTGTATCTGAGGTTTCAATAAATCCCAAATGGTCGCACCTTACAGGTAATCCTAAATCACAAGACAAGGAAAAATCACTCATTTTATTAATATATAACGTATCTATAAAAGTGTTTCTCCTACCATTAAAACTAGAAAAAAATACCCCCAATATTTGCCAAACTTCACAAGAATTATCCAAGGAAAACTCAGACATAAAAACAGGATTTGTTAAGTTTAATCTCAATAAATCTAAAATTTTATTAAAATCAGTTTCTTTTGTTTTTAACTTGCCTTTTAGATATTGCAAAGTCTCTACATCTCTGTTTAAACCTTCCAACAAAACCGGTCGGATTTGATCAAATACATCTGTATCTGCCCCTATTTTTATCAACTTAGGAAGAATTTTAGCAGTCTGATCCATCCCCATCCATGAAAGTGAGGTAGTGAAAAAATCTCTCGCATGTCCAACTTCATGAAAAAATATTAATTTTGGATCTAAGATAAACTGCCAAGGAGCATTCGAACCTGGAATTGAGTTAACACTCCTAAATAAGGAATTTACATACCCAAACGTATATTGATAACACAGCACTCCTAAAAAATTGAACTTTCCTTCTGTATCTCTGACAATCAGTTTGTCTTTGAATTTATTCGGAGCACAATAATGATCTGATACAAAATCAAAAGCACACTCTTTTGCAAGATATGAAACCATTGCTTCTCTATAAACTCGACTCTTCTTTGAATCATCAAATAAGTGAGATCTAACTGAGTATTTCAATACCGGATTATTCTTAAGATCACCAGGTACCTCCGCGCTTCCAGAGTCGAAATTATTTAATAGTTGCGAGGACATATCCACGAATCTATGATTTTTGCAAAATATATCAATTTGTCGCAATAATTCTTCATCTGATGTTAGCGCTTTAAGAAAATAGTTCTTTTCAGCGCGACTAAGGTATAATCCATTTATATAGGACTCTGCATCAATCACTCGCACATTATAAACAGAAGTCTTTCCTTTTATAGAAAACGAATGTCTTATGTTATTTACAATCGACTCTTCCTCTGAAAAAATATTACGAGAAATGACCGTCAATTCGTTATATAAATAAGTTTGTAATTCAATATTTAATTCCTCTGACTTTTTACAAGCTTTCTTGTATTCCTCTGAACACGGATCCTTCTTATATTCTTCGTCCGCAATGTCACACCATTTTCTCCGATCTTCTAAACATTTATCCCATGCATCATACATTGTTTTTAGTTGCTGCTCCGTAGGATTTTCGCAACGAGCCAATTCAAAAACCTTCTCTGGCCCCACTGCCCACAAATCAGATACCATTAGTATAAAAATAGAAAACTTTCTCATAATATTATTCTAAACACCTTCACCTATAGATTAATTCAAATATCAAATCACCAATTGGCATATTTTTCTACCAGGCACAAAAAACGCCCCTGAAAACATACCATCTCAGAGACATGTTTAAACAGAATTGATTAATTTTCAGCACTAATTAAGTCGTCATCTTAATGGCACCGCATGGACATTCGGAAGCACAGATTCCACAACCTTTACAGTAGTCGTAATTTATCTCCAAAGTCCCATCTTCATGTTTAGTAATCGCATTATCCGGACAATAACTATAGCAATTATCACAATGGAAACAATTACCACAAGAAAAACACCTCATAGCTTCCTTGACTACTTCATTATCAGAATAAGACACATCTTTCTCTTCAAAATTCAGATCTCCAAGACGTGAAATCTCTTTCCTTGCGTCTTTTTTATAATATTCGGTATTCAGTTTTTTGAAATTTGCGACTTCATTTTTTGAGCCTGGAACGTATTCGTATCCTCGCAAAAAAGCATCAATGCATCTTGCGGCTTTCTTCCCATACCCAATAGCGTTAGTTACCGTTCTCTTTCCTGGAATTACATCACCCCCGGCAAAAACTCCCTTTAATCCGGTCATCATGCAATTATCGACATCTATAAGCCCTTTCTCTGTTACAGTAATACCCTCTATTCCTTGCACAAGAGAATTATCAACAGACTGTCCAATCGCGAATATCACACTATCGGCAACAATCATTTCGTTTTCACCTGATCGTGACAAAACGCCGTTTTCTTCATCGTAATCCATTTTATCAAGAATGACTTTATTTCCATTGATTGCAGAGATTGTACGCAAACACAAAATTTCTACACCCTCAGAAAGAGCTTCCTGAATTTCACTTTCGTGTGCCGGCATGTGATTAACCGTGCGTCTGTAAACAATTTTCACATTCTCTGTTCCCAAGCGCAAAGCCGTACGTGCTGCATCTATTGCCGTATTTCCTCCCCCGTAAACAACAACTGATTTGCCCAAATTCGGAAAATCTTTCGGATCGTCCTCCATCTTTCTGAATAAGTCTATTGCATTCATAACAGTTGCTCCGGACTCAACATCAATACTTACCGAAGAAGCAATGCTGGCGCCTATAGCCAAGTAGACTGCGTCGTAATTCGAAAGTTCATCCTTTAGATTATTAACTTTCCTGTTGCAAACAATATTTACTCCTAAATCTTGTATCCTCTTTATCTCAGCATCCAAGACGTGACGAGGCAAACGGTACTTAGGAACTCCGTACCGCATCATTCCCCCAAGATAATTGTGAGATTCGAAAAGATCGACACTATGTCCGTATTGTTTTAAGAAATAAGCTGCTGTTAATCCGCTTGGACCTGATCCAACAACCAAAATTTTCTTATCGCTCTGTGCATCAGACTTTTTAAAACTCCAATTTTTCGCTATAGCCATATCTCCGATGGATCTTTCTATCAAATTTATGTTCACAGAACCGTCATACTGCCCACGGTTGCAAACTTTTTCGCAGGTATGATAGCAAACTCTGCCCATCGTCGCCGGAAACGGATTATTTTTCACTATTTCCTGCCATGCCTCAAAAAATTTTCCTTCTTGCGCTAAAGATAGCCACTGTTGGATATTTTCTCCCGCCGGACATGTGACGTTACAAGGAGGTAATCTGTGCACATATTCCGGACGCATTGTCCGCCAAGAACCTGTCTTATTTGCTAAACTTGTTCTCGATTCCACAACTGTGGCAAAAGGCTTACTCATCAGACATCCCTCCTAATCTGTACTTTTTGATATTATTATTCGCTATTTTCTGCAAGATTCCGATATTCTCAGGTAACGCATTCTTTCCAAACAAGTGAGCAAATCTTTTTTGAACCCTTAAATATTCTTCTACCGGAACTTGCTCTTCTATAGGAGTTGATCCCACTAAATTACCATTCTCGGCCTCAAACAAAGGATACATCCCACTCTTAACCGCTAGTCGCGCAATGCGAATAGTCTCTGCCGTCGGAAATCCCCAACCCAACGGACATGGGCAATGAACCTGAATGTATTTCGCCCCTCGAATGTTAACAGCTTTTGCAACTTTGCGCTCCAAATCATGAAGATTCCCAACACTTGCAACCGCAACATAAGGAATCCCGTGTGCCATTGCAATATCGGGAACATTTTTCCCCGTTTCAGGATCGCTTCCATTGTACTGACTGTTCGGCATAGTAGTTGCCGTTCTCGCCAAAGCCGGAGTCGCACTGGATCTCTGCACACCTGTGTTCATATAGGCTTGGTTGTCGTAACAGATGTATAAAACATCATCATTTCGATCGAACATACCTGACAAACATCCCATTCCAATGTCGGTGGTACCACCATCTCCTCCCTGAGCAATAACCCTGACATCAGTCTGTCCTTTGTTCTTGAAAGCTGCAGCAACTCCGCTGGCAACCGCTGCAGTATTGCCGAACAGTGAATGAATCCAAGGAACATTCCACGAATTATCAGGAAATGAACAGGATACAACTTCGAGACATCCTGTTGCGTTTACCACCGCAATTTTCCCTTTAGCTGCAGTATATGCAGCATCAATCGCGCACCTGGCGGCTAATCCTTCACCGCACCCCTGACAAGCTCTGTGACCGCTCGTTAACGTATTCGGTCTATCGATAGAGGACTGAATTGTTGTATTTCGTCCGAATCTGTTTCCCATGGTTAAGCTGGACATGCTACGCTCCTCTCTCATCTAAAACTGTTTTATATTCTTGCCGAATAACATCTTCTCTCAATCCCAAGAATATCAATTGACCTTTCGGATTTTTGAAAACTTCTGACAACATCGACTCAGTGATAATACGTCCACCCAATCCTGCAGCAACGGTAATGACTTCAATATCTAATCCCTTAACGGCCAATTCTATTTCTCGAGCAAGAATTCCGCCACGTCCCAAAGCAAAGGCTTTCTCTACAACGATAATTCTTTTAGCATTCCTGACCGCATCACGAATTTGATCATCAGGAAACGGCCTGTATGAAACCACGGAGACAACACCATACTTATTGTTACCATCTTCCTGATTCAAATTATCGACAGTATCTTTGATCGTACCCAACACAGAACCCATCGCAACTATAATTGTTTCCGCATCTTCTGTGTGGTAAGTCCTGATCAGCCCTCCGGAATTGCGTTTAAACTTTGCACCGAATTCCTGTCCGATTTTTTCAATAACCGTTTTTGCTTCCAACTGACGACGATGAGCCATATACCTAACTTCCATAAACTCAGTCGTCGGAACCATCGCACCTATCGCACACGGTTTTTCAGGATCCAAAGCGAATGCAGGTTTATAAGGAGGTAAAAATTCGTCAACTTCAGATTGCTCAGGTAGATCAACCTTCTCATAGGCATGGGTTAGAATGAATCCGTCCATACAAACCATTATCGGACATTTCAAAGTTTCAGCGATCTTAAACGCCTGAATGTGAAGATCCGCTGCCTCCTGATTACTTTCGGCAAACATCATCAACCATCCTGCATCCCTAGCTGACATCGCATCACCATGATCATTCCATATATTCAGAGGAGCACCTATAGCCCTGTTTCCCAAAGTCATAACGATCGGTAATTCCAACCCCGATGCGTTATAAACTGCTTCCATCATATATAGAAGTCCCTGGCTGGAAGTCGCTGTGTAGCTTCGAACACCTGCAGCTTCAGATCCTATGGCCACACTGATTGCCGCCATTTCGGACTCAACATTAAGATATTGACAATTCTCGAGCTTGCCACTCCGAACGAGCTCCCCTACTCCTTCAACTATGTGAGTCTGCGGAGTAATCGGATACGCACAAACAACCTCCGGACGACAAAGAGCTACTGCTCTTGCTACAGCCTGAGAGCCCTCCAACTGATACAACATTATCTTTCTCCCAATGTTTTTTCATAAGCAACTTGTGCTGCTTTTACATTTTTTTCAGCTATTTTTCCTGAAAATTTCGTGTTAATCGCTTTTATAACGGAATCTATATTGATAGCTCCGGTCAATGCGGCAAAACTTCCTAACAACACTGCATTAGGTATCGGACGTCCCACCTGCTCTAGAGCTATTTCTGTCGCACCGATACATTTAACCCGAGCATTTTTCAAATTTGTTTCGATATCAGCAGGAGAATTGATCAACACAAAGCCGTTATCAACAATTCCCTCAAAAGCATGAGCTGATTCAATGACCGTTTTGTCCTGAACAATAATCGCATCAGGATTTAAAATCGGTTCACGTGAACGAATTTCTTTCTCGGAAATCCTGCAAAACGCCACCACTGGCGCTCCCATTCTTTCTGATCCGAAACTCGGAAAGGCCTGCGCATCCTTACCCTCTAAAAAAGCGGCAATGGATAACATCTCAGCAGCAGTAACAACTCCTTGTCCTCCCCTACCGTGAATTCTTACTTGGAACATCTTCTCTCCCCAAAAACTAAAATCAACATACACAAAACCTATACAAAAATAAACCCCAAACCAAACTCGTTATTTTCTTATCATTACTTTACTAAAATTGCGTTAGATGCTTTGTAAAAATTCTCCGCGAATTCGTTGTCGCAGTCCTTCATATCATGGGCACTACCCGTCCAAACCATCACACCTTTGTTCAATAAAGACACTCTATCTGCCAGAAACTCTGCAACTCTCAAATCATGAGTAATTGTAATTGCCGTAACTCCGAGAGACTGTACTGTACCCTTAAGAAGATTACAGATGATGCCACCCGTAATCGGATCTAATCCCGACGTCGGTTCATCGAAAACCAGAACTTCGGGTTCAAGAGAAATCGCTCTAGCTAAAGCAGCTCTTTTCTGCATACCACCGGAAATTTCTGCAGGATATAAATCAAACACGCGATCATCCAACCCAACAGCATGCAATTTCTCCTTTGCAATCTCGATAACAGCTTTTTTATCATTATTAACCTGAGACACTGCAAACTTCACATTTTCCAAGATGGTCATGGAATCGAATAAGGCATTTCCTTGGAATAAGATACTGAATTTTTTCATATACTCCTTTTTTTTATTGGAGTCTTTAACACTTATGCCGTCCACAACGATATCTCCGTCGGTCAAATCCAAAATCCCTAACAAGCATCTGATCAGAACGGACTTTCCACCTCCTGACTGTCCCAGAATGATATGTGACTCACCTTGCTCTATCCTCAGGTTAACTCCGTTTAACACTTGAATCCCACCCTCGAATGCTTTTTTTACATTATCGAATAATATCTTGCTCATTTCCCAAAAAACACTGCAGTTAACAAATAATCTAAAGCCAAAACCCCAATACAAGAAGCAACAACCGCGCTAGTCGTAGCGTTTCCTACCCCTCTTGCTCCTACGTCGCTATAAAATCCGTGATAGCAACCGAACGCAGACATACAAAATCCAAAAAATGATGCCTTCACCAGACCAGAGATCACATCAATCGCCTCCAAATTTTGCACTGTTTGACTTATGTAAGATCCCGCGGAAAAATCCAACACAGAAGTCGAAATTAAAAAACCTCCCATAACCCCTATAATATCTGCAACTAGAACTAAAAACGGAACCATAAAAATTCCGGCAATCATACGCGGAGCAACCAAAAATTTGAACGGATCTACACCTAAAGTCGTTAATGCATCTATCTGATCTGAAACCTTCATGGAACCTATCTCTGCAGCAATTGCAGAACTCACCCTTCCAGTTACCATCAACCCCGCAAATACCGGTCCCAACTCCCTGGTAATACAGATAACTACGACGGTAGCAACGGCGCCCTCTGCGTTGAATCGAGTAAATCCCACATAGGTCTGCAACGCAATAATCATCCCTGCAAATAGCGCCGTTAAAGCGACTATCGGTAACGAATAAAACCCAACAACAACCATGTGTCGCCATATTTCTTTAAAATAAAAAGGAGGCGTAAAACAAGATCTAAACCCTTTTGCGGAAAATATCGAAATCTTCCCAACTTCTTGAACAGTTGCTAAAGTATACTTTCCTAAAGTCGCAAAAATACGCATTATTACTTCCCAACGATACCACTAGTCCCTTATAGCACTCTATCGGTAAGGATAACAGATAACATAAGTTAATATCAAATAGAGTAACCTGTTTTTCGTTTTACTTAATATTAAAAAAATTTATAATGCCCAGGTGTGTTTTGTTTATTGGATTTTTATGGAAACCACAGAATTTACTGAGGATTTGATTTTAAATGGGAAAATAAGGTTGTATCAACCTAAACACGGATATCGAGTCGCAATCGATCCTATTTTGCTGGCGAGTTTAGTTGAATTAAAACATGAACAAACAATATTGGATGTTGGATGCGGTGTCGGCACAATATCTCTCATATTGAAATACATGGACGATTCTCAAAATATAACGAGTGTTGATATCGACTCAACCATGACAAAACTCTGCAAAATTAATTCAGAACTTAATAATCTGCCTTTAAACATAGTGAATAGTCCGATTGGAACAAATCTTTTGCGGAACAAAATTTTTGATTCCGTTGTAACAAATCCTCCATTCTACTGTCCCAAAAATTTTAGAAGTTCTGAAAAAAAATCCACATCAAATTTCGAAACAGTCAATTTAAAATCATGGATCTCCTTTTGTTTGAAAAGACTAAAACCTAGGGGAAACTTTTACATCATTCATCTGCCGGAAAGACTGGAACATATATTGGAGTCTCTCGTAAACCTGGCTGGCAAAATTGAAATATTTCCCATATATTCCCGCCAATACGAACCTGCCAAAAGAATCATAATAAGATGTAAAAAAATGAGCAGAGAGCCTCTCAAAATCCTGCCGGGATTGGTTTCGCATAAAAATAACAATGACTATACAGACGATTTAAAATTGATTTTAAACGGAAATTTTTCAGAAACCAATTGGATAAAAATTAGATAGGTGCTATCATTGCTGGGCTTTGGAAGAGTGACAGAGAGGTGGATCGTGGCAGTCTCGAAAACTATTGTCCGTTGAAGCGTACCGGGGGTTCGAATCCCTCCTCTTCCGCCATATATCTTTGTTGAAATTCAGAAGTTCTGTTGATCAATATTTAGAAATTTGTAGCGATTCGCTCTACTTCTTTAAATTCAAAAATGAATGGAAGTGAAAGTATAAGATGCTTTTGAAGGCGAGAGATTATAGCTCTATTGACATCGAAAGGAAATCAAACTTTTCTGTCCCCATATAGGTGCTAGCCACTTTTCGGTTTCGTCTTAAAGCATAGAAAAAATCACTAAGAAATTAAGAAAAAATTAACGAACAAGTGAGAGAATAAGAAACGAAAGTTTGTAGAGCCGAACAATTTGGCATGAAGAAGAACGGAGATTATAATGATCGAAGAAACGAAGCAGGGTGCCTGCGAGACAAAAAAAGTTGACGGGGGGGGGTAAGGACTTCTCAAACCGGTCAAGAGACCAAAAGAACTTCCTCTAATATCAATCATCAAACTTTTACAAACTCCCGAAAATTTAGCATCAAAAAGAATCAAAGGATCAAATTAAGGAAAGGAAAATTTGACAGATTTTTGCAAAGTTTTGCGAGCATTCAGCAATTCTTGAAAACCAAGTTTTCGGTACTACAAACTTTAGATCTGAAAAAACGCAGCAAATTGAAGAATTTTTCTTCAGGTTATGTCCTAATTCTGATGCTGACGGTTATTCCTGCTTTGCTTTTGGGAGCAAAATTGGTTTTAGATCGGTCAACAGAAAATGAAATTAAGCTAAAAAATGGAGAGGAAATAAATACTGAGAGATTATCAAAAGAAGTAGCGTTAACAATAGCACAAAATTGGAATCCCGGGTTAACTTTGGGGCAACAAATAGATGCTCTATACAAGGTAGCTGACGGAAAATACGATAAAGAGGTAAATACGGACGTTTTAAATCAGGCAATACCCAAAATGGACATAGTCAAATTGAAAAAATCCAATAAACAAAAAAATGTATTTATGCCAATAGATATGGAGGTGAAAGATATTAAATTAAGAAAAATGGTCGATTATGAACCTAAATCGAAATACATGAATCGCTACTCATTTACAAATAGTAACTGGAATCCGAACTATGTGATGTGGAGGACAATAGATGTAAATACGAATCCGGAAAATAGGCAAAGTAAATTTGATGAGCAAAATCAGGAATACGGACTGGATCACCAAGGTATTTTTGGCAATCCGGTAGTTAATTACGGAAGTAAGCAATTTTTAATAACAACACCAAATTTTGCGGATGATTATAGCACATATTCAGGATTAAAAAGTTATTCAGGAACAGCTAGCAAAATAGCTAATGATTCAAAAGTAGAAACCTATCAAAGCAGAGAACAATCGAATTATATGGAAGTTTCTATTGTGTCAGGAGACAAAATTAAGGTAAAGATGGGAAATGCTGAAGCCACTGCCCAGCCAGCCCAGTGTAATGTTGATATCGTATTGGCAGTTCCAGTAAATGGAGCAGCAAGCAATAAAGATAATCTAGATGCGGCATCAGTAACAGCAGGATCTCCAACAACAGGGGAAAGTGTTGATACTCCGGTTCGGCAAATGGGGCGGTCATGCAAAGAATTTGTGAAAAATTTCTACCATATGCGAGGAGTAACTATGGGATTGATACCATATTCAGGAAAAGTATCAGTTTCTCCTGATAAATCTTCATATACGAGAAAAATAGAATCATTTTCAGAAAGTTATTTTCTGTCCAATCCATTATCAATGAAAAAAATAATAGGAGCAGCGCTATATGGAACAAATGGAAATACATCCAATAGGTTGTCGACAGCATATTCTTGGGGGAATCAGCAGACAGGGTCCCCAATTATGTGTCGCAGGGGTGATGTGTGGACTCCAAAAGATTATGGACAGAATAAAATTGCAAAAGGAAACATACTATCTAACGAAAACCCGAACACTGATGCACTAAAATTTCAACAAATGAATCTAAATCCGTGCTATTTGGGATACGCAAGCATATTATCGATGAAATGTGATAAAAATTGTACATCGTATTTGCCGAACCCATACTATATGATTGAGCCAACGGCTGACATGGTGAAGATCTATGAAATGTGCAATGCGCTCTATCCGATAGAAGATCCATACAATGTCTCAAATTTCATATTTATTCCTGTGACATGGACGAATAATTTCTGGAAAAGTTGGACAACAAACCCGGGAGTTTCAATAACCACGGGATCGGGAAACAATGCAAGACTTTCGATTCCATCCAAAGAAGCTTCTGGACGTAAAAAAGCACTAATACTGTTAGTGAACAAACCCGATTATTTTGAACCGGGAGAACTGACCTATGTTGGATTTGATAACGATTATTCTGATATACCAACATATGAGTCTGACAGAATAAATTTCTCGATAAATTACAGTGATACAACAAAAAAACTCTTCTATAATAACTCCTACAATGGAACAATTGCTGGTCCGAAAAAAATACTGAAATATACAGGAGGAACACTTTCAAAAGGCACATACTATTACGCTTCGGGAACGGTAACTGGTAGGTTATCTTTCCCGCACAAAGGAGTGGTAATGATAAGAGTAGACCGCTACAGCAGTAGCAGTACAGCAACTTTTAAATTTACCAATGCGAATAACAGCACTTCTTATACCATAACGAGGCCGAGAACCTTTTGTGTGACTCCGTCAAACATCTCAGATACCAAGGACAGCGATGGAAACTATTATGTCGAGTTCACAATGACAAATATTAAGTTGATTTTCGCGGAAATATCAAACAGAAATTACTCATCCATAACACCAAGCTGCTCATTATCAGGAACAACAAGAGCAACAGGATCGACTCAGCAAACGGCATACGTGAACACAAATGTCTTAGAGCCTATCTACGTAAAAGTAAGACCAACTTCTGCTTCGGGAACAGTGAAATTCAGTAATATATCCTCTTATACCATGGATGGAACTTCTTACTCTTCAGGTACTACTCATACTTTAACTGCAGCAAAAACATTTACATTCCCAGGCGGATCATTGTCCTCAAGCGGGTATAGTTCAAGCTCGAATTTCGGATCAAACTATGGAATTAATAAAATAGGGTACACTTTGGACAATGCTACAATAACGAATGCAAATATATCAGCAGGTAGCCAAGTTTTACGTTATAGTTCCTCAGGAAAAGATTCTGGATTAGCTATCTACAATGCAAATACGGGAACCAGCGAGTTATCTTCATATACCAGTTCATATTATAAATACTGGACAATAGTTATGATGGGGCTAAACAATGTTTATACAAAATGGACGACAAACTACAAACAAGACTCTTACTCATACGATTGTTCTTATCAAGATTCTTACTCATGTACAAAATATGAAAATTATTCGTGTACCAAAACGGAATCTTATTCGTGTACTAAGAATGAATATTACGATTGCAATTGCAGCTCATACAGTTGTAATTGCTACACTGACACTTATTCGTGTAACTGCAAAACCAGCTACTACGATTGTAATTGCTCAACCCAATCAGTTTGTACATCACACGAGTACGGGATAACCTACAAAAATTTTGAGTTTACTTCAAGTGGTTGGAAATATCAGCATTCAGCAAATAAAACTACCACTCACAATCGTTCGAGTGAAATTTATCCAGTAACTCCTGATAACTACTGTCAGACTTTTACCCCTAGTGCTTACAATTGTTCGTGTGGAAGCATTTCTGTAAGTCCATGTTACAGATGTTCAGGATGTAATACTAATTCAAGCAACCTTTCAAGTAAAGTTCTTGGTGTAACGTATAATGGATGTAAATCGAGCAGTAATAAAACAGTATGTGATAGATGCTCAAAAGAAACATGCAGTACCTGCTCAAGAAAACTCTGTGACACTTGCCGATCATGTGATACTTGTTCAAGATCATACACTGGAACATGTACAAGATCATACACCGGAACATGTACAAGATCATATACTGGAACATGTTACAAAACAGTATCTCAGACATGCACAGGATACAAAGGCAGTGCCGGTACAATGTATTACTCTGCCTTGAACACAGCAAACGTAAGATCTGGAACTGATATTTACAGTAACTCATGTCCATGGAGATCTACTTCTGCTCCTTCTAAATATTCTTCACAGAGCGCTAGTTCGTCATATGGAACCTACTCTGGAGCGGGCGGAAAATCAGCCGTCTTCTACATTGTGAATAACACCGGAGCAGTAGGACAGCAATTGACTCAATTCTACGCCAAAAACAACGGGCAAGCAATCACGTGGGGTGGAATGAATCAATCAGATAGTTGGGTAAACAACAATCAAGGGATTTCGGCGAATAGTTCATATATAAGATTCAATGGAGACTCTACCATAACGGTAGAAATCACTCCGAATGTAATTGATGGGTATATATATTATAAAACTCCAAACCAAGGAAGAACATCTCGCACGGTTTCTGGAGCTTCAGCCTCGACGATAACAATAGACCCGACAACTCACTATTATGAAAAAACCTCTTCGGGATATCGAGTAGCGCTAACTTTACAAGAAGCAGAGTTGGATACTTCTTACGGAGCTCAATTTGTAACAACTCCTTCAACTGATTACAGATACAACGCAATCGAAAAATCAGGAATAAATACTCGCTATATCGATTATGCAAATTCGAGCAACCCTTCTTATGATTCTTCCCAATTGTATACATCTTATTCCACTTATTACAATGGATTGAATCAGGCAATTGCGGCGAATTCCTCATACAATAATGTTTCATATATATCTCCTAGAACATTATGGGGTGACATTATACACGTGATGGAAGAGAACAGTCCGGCAGGAGACAGACCTCCTTATGTAAACGCAATCATCGGAGAAAACGGATCAGCCAATTACTATGTCGCGGGAACAACAAGGATCTTCGCTCCGATTTCTAGAAATTCCACCTACAAATATTTAACTTTGATGGAAAAATCAGGATCGGACTCGACGACTTCGGGCGGGGCGCTGGATTTGTTGATAACAAATATCACATATCCAGCAAATTACATACTGTATCAGGGAGGATATCAATCGAGTACATCTATAACTCCGACGGCGGCGGCAGCAGAAATCACAAAAGCAGCTTGCTCAAAATTAAAATCTGATTACGGAAATAATTTGCGAATTTATGTCCTCAAATATCGGAAACAGACTCAGTATAAAAGTTTTCCGATGTACGGAATCAGCCAAACTAATCAAAATCACGATTATTCTGCGGTTGATGGATGCGCAACCTCTTCAAATTATCTGTATGACATATCAAATGAAACAGATCTGAAGAACAAACTGAATGAAATCGCTAATAATATTAAATCGTGGTCCGGATACGAGGCGGCAAAATAGGGAGAGGAAGCAGGGTGATGAGATTTATGCAGTATACACCGTGGTTTAAAAAACCTTAATCGGCATTAGCCAGAATGTACTCCTTGATTGTTTCTGCGTGACATCTTTTGGGATAGCACCAACAAAACAGATTAAGGAGTCTGTTTCTTTTGTAAATTTGCATCAATTGTTTGATATTATTTTCAAAATCAGCATTATTTTTTACACGTTCATAAAAATATTTTTTGTGCTCGTCGAGTATATAATTACGTTGTTCTTCACTCTCAATCCGAAAAGGATTTCCAAAAACGGTTTTTCTATCGATGCGTACGTCAAATTCGCAAGATGGCATACAATTATTCATATTCTTGATAGATATCATCTTATTTTACACCTTCCATTCTGCAAGCATATAATATACACTCACCAAAAAATACTCTCAACGCTACTGATTATACAACGGAAAAACAATCACCTTTAGAACCATACCAGGTAAATTTAAGCAAATATTCAGAATTTTATGGTAAACTGAAATATAGCAAGGGAGATTTGAATGAAGAAAGAAGTCCTGTCATTTCAGAACGTTAGGAAAAAGCTTACGTATATATTTGCTGTTGTTTTAGCGGTTGTCGCCTACTTTATAACGCTGGAATGTAAGAAGAATCCTTTTGAGTTGACCCTTTACGGAAATGTTGAAATTCGGCAAGTGACGGTTGGTTTTCAAGTTCCCGGAAAGATTCTTTCGATGAATAAGGAAGAAGGTGATACCGTTACTAAGGGAGAAGTAATTGCAATTTTGGATGATGTCGATTACAAAAATTCTCTGGAAAAAGCAAATGCCGATGTAAAAAAAGCCGAAGCGATCAATCGAGAAGCGAGTTTGAAATACAAAAGGAATGGTCCGTTGTGTCTCAATAACGTTTTGGCGAAACAGGATTATGATACCTTACTGAGTAATAAAGATCGCGCCGAGGCGGATTATTTGGCGGCAGTTGCAACAGAAAAGTTGGCGAAAAACAAACTGGAATATACACGAATTTGCGCTCCGGATAACGGAATAATTACAACTCGCATTCAAGAACCCGGCGCAATAGTTGCTGCAGGTCAGGGGATCTATACTATTTGCAAAAATCGTCCGATGTGGGTGAGATCTTATGTTAGCGAAACAAATCTGGGCAACATAAAATACGGAATGAAAGTGAAGGTTTTCACTGATACCATAGATCCGAAAACTAATGAACTTCGTACGTATGATGGGAAAATCGGGTACATTTCGCCAGTAGCCGAATTTACTCCGAAAACGGTTCAATCGACTGATCAGCGCGAGAATTTAGTTTACAGAATTCGAGTTTACATCGATAATGTTGACGAATTTTTGCGGCAAGGAATGCCAACGACAATCAAAATTGATCTTAAATCATAGATTTTGAGGACAATCAGGGAGTTTCCTATGGATGCGGTAATAATTAAAAATCTAACCAAAAAATTCAAGGAAATAACCGCGATAAATGATTTGTCTTTGAAAATCGAAAAAGGAAAAAT